>TARA_R110000868_G_scaffold4567_5_pt1 | contig 19296 bp, 16 predicted proteins | sample TARA_R110000868 | Tara Oceans TARA_R110000868 (sample SAMEA4397489) | marine metagenome | biome: Polar Biome; feature: [SRF] surface water layer (ENVO:00010504); material: water (ENVO:00002006), including particulate matter (ENVO:01000060) such as... | depth 5 m | reverse complement strand
CTTCAGCCACGAACGTCATCTAAACCGCAGAGAAGCATTCAAGCAAAACCGATCCGCGGCTCTGGCCGAATGGCGTGAACTCGCCGCCTGAACTAAGGTCGGCGGTCGATTTCGGAGACCGGTTCGCGTTCGTCTGACAGCACCATCTCACTGATCGATGCCGAGGGCTGGCATTAGCGGGCGGGCCTGGCGCCCATTTCGCAAATCAAGGAAAGAACAAGCCATACACGCCATTTGTTGAAGCGCTGCGGCCGACCTGGGAGACCGGTTCGCGTTCGTTCGCGAGCGCTGCCACGAGCTCAAATAACTATTGTTCCAGGCGCGTCGATGCACATCGCCTTGCTTGCCCCACAGTTGTGACGAGCATGACTGTGCATCTTGTGCGTCATCGTATCTGGGTCTGGTCACCGGGAGCAGGTCTCGCACGCGGTCGGCACGCTGATGACGCACCCGGTCCCGGTGCGGCTCAGCTGGCGTCTTCCTCGCGGAATCCGGTGCGGCCGACATCGCCCCATTGGGCGGGCGCGGCGCTGAAATGCTTCAGCAGGCCCGTCAGGCGCCAGATATTGTTGAGCTGGCGATAGCCGAGATTCTCGAGCACGGCGGTCCAGGCCAGGCTGAGCAATTGCCCGGCGGTGGCGGGGCGCTCGATCGAGCCCTGTTCGAGCACGATGCTCGCCGTGCTGAGAAATATCCCGAACCCGAAGGTCAAGGCCAGATAGGCGAGGAGGAATTCGAGGTCGAGAATGCCCCAGAGCGCCAGCGCCGGAACCAGGAAATAGCCCAGAACCTCGACCACTGGTCCGAGCACATCGATGATGATCATGCTCGGCAAGGCGACCAGGCCGATGCGGCCATAGCGTGGATTGAGGATCATGCCGCGATGGCGCGACAGGCTTTCCATCGCGCCGCGCTGCCAGCGAATACGCTGACGTGACAGGCCGCGCAGGGTCGAGGGCACTTCGGTCCAGCAAACCGGTTCGGGCAGATAGCGCATCGAATAGGGAATGCCCTCCTGCCGCAGCCGGTGGTGCAGGCGCATGATCAATTCCATGTCCTCGCCGACCGTCGTGACGTCAAACCCGCCAATCCCGATCACCACGCGGGTCGAGAAGACGCCAAAGGCGCCGGATACGAGGGTGAGCGTATTGGTACGGCTCAGCGCCAGCCGGGCGAGCAGGAAGGCCCGCGTATATTCAACGGTCTGGACCCGGGCGATAAACTCCCGTGGCAGGGCGTATTTGTCGATCTGCCCGTGCTTCACCAGACAGCCATTGGCGACGCCGACCGTACCACCGACCGCGACGACATTTTCCGACGGGTCCTGGAAGGGCTGGACGGCACGCACCAGCGCCTCGGGCTGAAGAATGGAATCGGCATCGATGACGCAGAATAATTCGGTGCGTGTGCAGGCGAGACCGGCATTGATCGCATCGGCCTTGCCGCCATTTTCCTTGTCTACAACACAGAGATTGGGATAGATCGCCGAACGATGAATGGCACGGATCTCGGCATGGACCAGCCCGGGAATCGGCGCCCGCGGGATCTCGACCAGTTCGAGCGCATGGGCCAGACGTGACATCGTCTCATCGGTTGAACCGTCATTGACGATGATGACCTGAAAGCCCGAATAGCGCAGCGACAGCAGGGAGTGGGCGTTGGCGACGATGGACTTGTCTTCGTTATAGGCGGGCACGATCAGCGTGATCGGCGGTTGATCACCACGCCGCAGGGCCTGCCATGTGGCCTCGTCATCATGGGCATTGGCGCGGTCGCGCAATTCGCGCCAGGCCGGGACCAGATAGCTGGCATAGATCAGATTCTGGATCAGCCCGACCAGCAGGACGAGCCAGGCCAGGACCAGAAGCGGGATTTCGACCAGGCCAATCATGTCGCGCTGCCGGAGGCGTAGAGCACCTCCTCGACGATGCGGGCGGTTGCCGGGCCCGGCTCGGGCAGATGCCGCAGGATGGCGCGCCCCGGAGGGCCCAGCTCGGCCAGGGCCTGGGCGGCCCGAAAGCGCACCGACCAGACCCGGTCGGAGATCAGCATGGTCAGGATTTCGATCAGATCCGCGCGCCGGCGCTGGCCGATCGCCAGGGCGGCGCTTTCGCGCACGACCGGCTCGGAATCCGCGGCCAGATGCTGCAGGACTGTGGCGCCTGACGGGCTCATAATGCCGGCCGCGAGCAGGGCCAGGCTGGACCGCACCCGTGGCGAGGCATGGTTCGAGAGCGCGACGAGGTCGAGCGATGTCACCGGTGCACCAATCGCGGCCAGGCCATCGAGCGCGCTGCGCAGACACCCCTCCTTCGCGCCGGGACCGGCCAGCGCCTCCAGCGCCGCAATGGCGCGCGGCCCCTGACGCCGCAGCGTGGTGGCGAGCAATTGCATGTCGCGGGCACGCGAACGGTTATTGAGGTCGACGAGGTCTTCAAGCGCAATATCGGGATCGCGCCGCACCATTGTGCGCAAAGCGGCAAGCCGGATGTGTTCGTCCGCACTGGAGAGTTCCTGGCGCACCAGCTCCAGCGAGGAGGCGGTGCCGAGATGCGAGAAAATCGCCATGATCCGCAGCTTTTGCAGGCGCGGTGATTTCCGGTAGAGCCGTGCCAGGGCCGGCTCGATTTCCCACACCGCCAGCAATTGTTTCAGACGCTGGCGCGCCTCGCCCTCGAGATTGTGGAAATAGCCAATCAGGACCGCGATGCTGGCATGCACCACACGTGGCGAAAGCCGGGGCAGCATGTCCGGCGTGATCTCGACGCGGGAGGCCAGCAGATTGCGGATATCACCGCTGAGCATATCGGCGCAGGCCTGTTCGCGGCGGCGGCCGAGATCGCGCAGGCTGCGCAGTGCCGCCAGGGCGAGCAGCGCCAAGAGCGACAGGCCCACGAGAACAAGGCTGGCGGTCCAGATTCCAGTCAGCAGGGCCGTGTCAGAAATGATAGCTGATTGAAACACTGCACGCCTTCCGAATGTAGGAGTCCTCACGATCGTCGCGCGCACAGTCGAGCCGGATTTGCCGGCTTTGGTCAAACCGGTAGCGAACGCCGCCGAACAGGCTGCGTGTATTGACGGTCGTGCCGGCATCGGTTTCGGGCGCATCGGCGAGGCCGAAGCTGAATGTGGTTTGGTCGCCCAGCTCGTAGGAACCGCGCAGCAGCGCGCCATAACTGGCATCTTCGCCGACATCCGCAACGGCGATGGCCTGGCCCTCGAGGCTGTACCCCTCCCAGAACAGGCCCAGACCAAGCGCGGCGGCATCCACGGTGACCGTGCTGTACTGGTCACGGCGAAGGCCGAGCGTGGTCCGCACCGCCGGCAGGCCGAGCGAAGCGGCAGACCAGCGCCGGCCGATGGTGAGCCCAAGGCTCGCTTCGGGGCGGAAAATATTGTCCGGCCCGACATCGGCACTTCCCTCCACATCCCATTTCTCATTGAGACGGTAGGCGAGACGCAGACCGAGACTGTCATTGCGCAGGCCAAAGCGCTCGTAGTGATCGGCGCGGATACCGGCCGAAAATCGCGGCGCGATCCAGGTCAGTTGGGAAAAGCCATGCGTCCAGTTGCTGTTCGCTGAACGCGAGAAACTGCTGACCCCGACGCCCATGTCGAGACGGAGCCGTGTCTCCGCCCCAGCGGCGCCGGCCTCAAGACGGGCGAGCCCGTCGCGGGCCTCAGCCGAAGTCGGGTCGAGCGCCAGCGCGTTACGAAACGCCGCCTCGGCCGCGTCGGTGTGGCCTTGATAATAGGCCAGACTTCCGCGCACAGCCGCGAGCTCCGGATTGGCGGGATAGGCGTGCTCCAGTTCGGCGAGTTCGCGCCCGGCCGCCTCATAATCGCGGCTCCAGGCGAGCACACGCACGCGCATCACCCGGGCTTCATAACCGGACGGTTCCGGGGATGTTCCGACCCGGGCCAGCGCGCCGGCGTAGTCGCCTTCATCGGAAAGGCGCCAGACATCAGTGCGCCAGTCTCCGGTCTCCGCTGGCACGGCCTGCAGCGCGAGCAGGATGGCGATTGCGGCCTCAACCAGCATTGGCACGCTCCAGAATTCGCAATCCGCGCAGAACAACTTCTTCCGGATTGAAGGGCTTGGTGATGAAGTCCGTGACGCCGCGCCGCAAAAAGGCCAGCGACTCGTCAGCCCCGCCGCGCGCGGTCAGGATGATGACGGGAATATCGCGCGTCTGCTGGTCGCTCTTGAGGCGATGCAGGACGGCACTGCCATCGAGGCCCGGCATCATCCGGTCGAGCACGAGAAGGTCGAATTTCTCGGCCGCAACCATGTCGAGCGCGGTGGCGCCATCGGCGGCCTCGGACACCAGGCAGCCGGCATTGCGAAATCCGTCGCGGAGCAATTGCAGAACCAGCGGATCGTCATCGATCAGCAACACGGAGGTGCGCGAATTGTCCAGCCGTTCGCGGATCGCGCGGACGAGCGCGACGGGATCAACCGGCTTGACCAGATAATCCACCGCACCGGCCTGGATCGCCCGCAAAATCGAGGCCGGTGCTGCATTGGCGGTCAGCATGACCACACCCATATCCTGCGTCAAGCCATCGCGATGCAAGGCCTCGATCAGGTCAAGCCCGCGCAGGCTCGGCAGCCCGTCATCAAGCAGCAGGACATCGGGGGTCAGGCGGCGGACAGCCGTAATGACTTCATCGCCGTCATGCACCGTGTGGACGTCAATTTCATCGCCGAACATATCCCCGATCAGGGCCGCGAACACGACGTCATCCTCGGCAATCAGGACGCGCCGTTGGCGGGCGGCACGCCCGGCCAGTTCCGGCGCTTCGGCGCGTTCGACTTCACTGAAATCGGGGGTCGTTTCGCTGGTATATTTGCCCGCGACGACATCACCAAGATAAGCGCTCAGGGCCTGGAGGGCGGCGATCGATTCAAGGTCTGAGCCCGGACCGGCCAACAGGAGGCGTTCCGCCGCCTTGGCCAGCCGGCTGATTTCAGGAAATCCGAATGTGCCGCCCGATCCTGCCAGCTTGTGCGTGTCGTTGATCAGCACGTCGAGCTGGGTCTGATCGGCGCTGCCATCCACGAGGGATGCAGTATTGCGATCCAGCTCAAGCCGGGTGGTGCCTGCACGCTCGAGAAATTCCGACAGGGCATGCTGCCACCGCTCGTGCAGCAGTGATAAATCTGGCTTGCCATTGGCCAATGAGAAGTCTCCAACATCCGGCCTGAATCTGGTGGCCGGGCAATCATGTTTCAGGCTCTGCCCCGCGCGCCGCCGCGGTCACGTAGACCCGCGCCATTTCCCCGGACGATTGCATTTATTGCCCAAGCATACGGAAGCGCGAGAAGTGTTATCCAGTAAGGCAACAGACACAAGGTCTTACTTTGAGATGTCGCGTGTCTGCAAGCCTGCACCGCCGATTGAAAATGGCTCAGGGCTCATTCCTTATGAGCGCCGGGTCGGCAATCTGGAACAGGCCGTGGATCGCCACACCGGCATAGCTGTCATAGCCATTGAGCATCGGCTCCACCTCATCCAGCGCCCGGTGCAGGGCCGGCAAATCACCGCCAAAGCTGACCCGCGATGCCGGCGCCGTCACCGTGTGGCTGTAGCGGTAAACCGGTTGGTCGACCGTGCCCGGCACGGCCTCGGCCAGCAAATGGACTTCCTGCACCGATCCGGCCTGCGAAATCTGCAGGCTTCCATTAAGCGCCGGCCGGTAGACCTGGAGGTATTCATCCTCAAGCGGCCCCGCTTCAAGGGCAATGATGACGGCCAGATCATGCGCCTCGCCCCAGACCAGGGCCGGTTGCGCTGCCGTCAGGATCGATCCCGGCGCGGTGCGGTAGGCCATGACGGTGAGCCGCCCGGTCCGCGCGCGAACCGTATTCAAGGCCTCCTGTCCGCCGGGAACAAGCGGCAGCCAGAACGGGATGACGACATCGACATTGGCGCCATAGGTTTCGCTCAGGGCGATCACGGATTGCCCCCAGCGCTCGAGCATGGCTTCCGGTGCCAGCGCATAATCCGGCAACAGATAGGGCTCGATATCATATTGCAGCCCGTCCAGAGGCGTTGCCGGATGGTCGAGATTGTATTGCCGCAGCGCGCGAGCGCGGATCTGTGCATATTGCAGGCCGACGGGTGTGACCATTTCCGGATCGCCCTCGACCGCCGAGACCGCGACCCCGCTGGCATGCGCCGTGGCGATCAGCTGTTGCAGCGCGGGCGCTGGATCGACTTCACCCTCCACGATCGGGACCGAAATGAAGATCTGGTCGAGCCCCTGGTTGAGCGCTGAGGCGATAAAGGCCTCTGGATCCTGCTGCCAGAGCTCGCTGCGCCAGGCCCAGGCGCCGCGGTGCAGATTCCCGGCAACCGGTCGGGCCTCTCGCGTGAGCCCGGCATCCGGCGCCGAGCCATCCGGAGGTGTCGCAGGAACGCAGCCGTCCTCGATCGCCTCAGCGCGCAGATACTCGACCGCCTCCCCAGCTCCCGGACGCACATAGACATGGATGGCTGACAGGCAGGCTGGCCGAGCATTGGGCAGGGCCGCGGTCCAGACGGGATCCTCCGCCTGGGCCGGTGCGCCCGCGGCGAGGCACAAGCCGAGCAAGGCCGTGAAGGCTATCGGGAGATAGGTTGAGGGCATTGCGGGAAATCTGTCCTTGGTTATTGGTGCCGGCGGCAGTGGCGGAAATGGGTTGTGGCAAGGAATCGCGTCACTGTGCACAGACGTCAAAACTGCACGGTAACGCCTTGCGGGTTTATTGACGGGCTTGAACCAAGACCGAGGTAGATTATGAAGCCAAGTTGGGGTGTGATTGGGGCCATCCTGACGATAGGCCTGATAATCGCGGCGAGTCTGTGGCTGAGCCGGCCGCCGGCTTTCCTGCGCGGGCTGAATGGCCCGCCTGCTGTCAGCGCGGACATTGAAGCCGATCCGGCCGACTGGCGCGATTTCGAGGCCGGCAGCACCTCGCGGCTCGCCATTCTCCTGACTGACGAGGATTCGGCCTGGCTGGGACTGGCGCACGGGCTGCGCACGATCGGTGTACCCTTCATCGTCACCCGCGATGCGTCGCGTGCCGTGCAGCATTCCACGGTTCTGGTCTATCCGATCATTTCCGGCGCCCTGCTCGATCCGGCCGAACTCGGCAGTTTGCGTCAGTATGTAAGCGATGGCGGCACGCTGATCGCGACCCAGGTGCTGGGCGGCGGGCTGCAGGATGTGTTCGGCTTCGAGCATCTTGAGGAAAGCCGCGACCATTATGAGGTCAGCTTCGATCCGGAACAGGCCCTCACCGGCTTTCTGACCGATCCGCGCGAACGCGTTGTCAGGCTGGGCAATCCGGAGCGGCCGGAGAGCTGGATCGGCACCCAGTCCTTCACCGGCGCGCAGACCATCCTCGCGCGCTATCAGGATGGCGCGCCGGCCTTCATCACCCGGTCGCATGCCGGCGGTGGCCAGGCCTATGCGCTGGGCTTCGATCTCGGCTTCTTCATCCTGTTGGCCCATTCGGGCCGCGATGAGGGTGCCGGGCGCGATTATGCCAATGGGTATGAGCCGTCAGTGGATGTCTGGTTGCGCCTGGTGCGGGCCATCTACCGGCACGCGCCGGACGCGGTGACACTGGCAACGGTGCCCGACGGCCAGGCGATGGCCAGCATCATCACATTTGATGTCGACTACCAGCATTCCGTGGCGAATATGGCGGCCTATGCCGACGTGCTGGCGAACCACGGCGTGCACGGAACCTTCTTCATTCAGACCAAATACTTCCGCGATTATCTCGACCGCAGCTTCTTCGACCAGGCTGCCTTCGCCGCCATTCGGGAGCTGCAACAACGGGGCATGGAAATCGGCAGCCATTCCGTCAGTCATACCGATGTCTTCTCGGAGCTGCCCTTGGGCGATGGCGAGGAGCGTTATCCCGATTATCAGCCGCGCGTTGGCGGCGTGGGCGATACGCGGGATGCCTCAGTGCTCGGAGAGCTGCGCGTCAGCCGGTTTCTGCTTGAGGCGCTGACAGGCGAGACCGTCACCTCCTTCAGGCCGGGCTATCTGGCAACGCCGGACAGCCTGCCCGAAGCGCTCGAGGCCAGTGGTTACCGGTAATCCACCTCGATCAGTTCCGGCACAGCCCTGTCGCATCTGCCCTACCGGGCGAATTTCGGCCGCCGCTATGCCAGCGAGACCGCGATCTACGAATTCCCGATTTCCCTGGAGGACGAGCAACCCGTTCCCGGTGATGACCGGCTGGCGGCCGGGATCGAGCTGGCCACCTCGCTGGCCGGGTATGGCGGCGTCAATATGGTCCTGATCCACCCCAATGACACCGGCGAAAAACTGGCCATGCTCGATGGTCTGCTCACGGCAGTAGAGCCGTTCTCATGGATCGGCACGCTGCAGGCGTTCGGCGATTGGTGGGCGGTGCGCGACACGGTCGGGATTGATGTCAGCCCGGGCGAACAGACGGTATCGTTGGTGATAACAACCGACGCCCCGATCGAGGGCCTCACTCTACAGCTGCCGGCCACCTGGCGCCCCGTCACCGCCCTGCCCGACGATGCGCGCCTGAACGACGGTGCGCTGGTCCTGCCGACCTTCAATAACCAACTCGAAATCGAGTTCCGCCGGGCTGAATGACCGGCGCGGTCCTGCCAGCGCAATCCGTCACCCGGCCAACACTGCCTGGATCCGCACTAGGCCGCCACGCCAAACACCGTGCCGATTGCGGCCGTAACGCCCATGGCGACGGCGCCCCAGAAGGTGACGCGCACGGTTGCCTTGACGATGTCGGCGCCGCCGATGCGGGCGCTGAGGCCGCCCAGGCCGGCGAGAAAGATCAGCGAGGCGATGGCAGTGGCCGGGATGGTCCAGCTCTGCGGGGCCAGGACCGCCGTCAATAGCGGCAGCGCCGCCCCGACCGCAAACGTGGCCGCCGAGGTCAGGGCGGCCTGGATCGGTTTCGCGGTGGTGATGCTGGAAATCGCCAATTCATCGCGGGCATGGGCGGCCAGCGCATCGCCGGCCATCAGCTGGGTCGCAACCTGGCTTGCCAACTCGGGCGTCAGACCTCGCCCGACATATATCCCGGCGAGCTCAGCCTGCTCGGCGGCGGGATCGGCGGCCAATTCCTGGCGTTCCCGATCCAGATTGGCCTGCTCGGCATCGGCCTGGGAGCTGACAGAGACATATTCGCCCGCTGCCATCGACATCGCACCGGCCACGAGGCCGGCCGTGCCAACGACCAGGATTTCCGCCGGACCGGCACTCGCCGCCGCGACGCCGACGATCAGGCTGGCGGTCGAGACAATGCCGTCATTGGCACCGAGCACGCCGGCGCGCAGCCAGCCAATCCGGTCCATGCCGTGATATTCCCTGTGGGCGAATTTCGAGCGAACCATTGTGCTGCCTGGCCTTGTTGCGTGAGGTCACGAACCTAGGCCCGCCCGATCGGCGGGACAATCGCGACCGATTGCCACCGCCGCCACTGCCGCCGCCCACGCCGTCAAAGCGCTTGCCGCCACCGCCGCCCAGCCCTAACGTCCTGCAATGAGCGACGGAATTTCCCCGAAATCGAGCGATCCACGTCTGCAGGCGCGCCCATTGGCGCAGGCCTCGGCGCTGTCTCCGGACTTCTATGCCGGAAATGCCTGGCTGGCCGTCGACCAGGCCGGGATACTTGAGCCCAATTGGCAGATATTGTGCGCCGCTTCTGCCGTGGCCGAGCCCGGCGATCATGTCGTGCGCACGCTCGGGCGAGTGCCGGTGCTGATCGTGCGGGCCGGTGACGGGACGCTCAATGGTTTCGTCAATGTCTGCCGCCATCGTGCCGGACCCTTGGCGCTGTGCGACGGCAAGGGCGCCAAGCGTTTGCGCTGCGCCTATCATGGCTGGACCTATGATCTGGACGGGCAATTGCGCACCGCACCGGAAATGCAGGACGCGGCCGATTTCGACCGCGACGGCATCCGCCTGGCGCCGATCGAACTACGCCAATGGCAGGGCATGGTCTTCGCCCGTGCCGGCACTGGCGGGCCTGATTTCGACACGCTGATGGCCGGGATCGACGCCCTCACCGCCCCCTATGATCTGGCCGCCATGCGCCATCATCACAGCCGCAGCTATAGCGTCGCCGCCAATTGGAAGACCTATATCGACAATTTCCTCGAAGGCTATCACCTGCCCTTCGTGCATCCCGGGCTGAGCGGTGTCGTCAGCTATCCGCAATACAAGACCGAGCTGGCCCCCTTCTGGTCGCTGCAACGCGCGCCGGTGAGCGACCCCAACGGTATTTATACCGATGGCGAGGCTTTGTATTTCTTCATCTATCCCAACACGATGCTCAATATCCTGCCCGGCCGGATGCAGACCAATCGCGTCGTGCCTGACGGGCCGTCGCGCTGCCGGATCGAGTTTGATTTCTACTATGCGCCAGGCTTTGAAAGCATGGCGCAGCAGGACGATGCCTTTTCCGACGAGATCCAGGACGAGGACAGATTGATTTGCGAGCGTGTCCAGCAGGGGCTGGAAAGCGGCGCCTACCGGCCGGGACGCTTGTCGCCCAGCCAGGAGGCCGGCGTCTGGCATTGGCAAAATTTGCTGCGCGAGGCCTATGCCCGCGCTTCGGGGGAGTAAGGGCATGGCTGAAGAACAAGCAGGAGCGCCGAAATCAAAGGCCAAGCCAATCGGTTTCTGGGGCTGCTGGTCGCTGACCGTCGGCGTGATGATCGGTTCCGGGATTTTCCTGCTGCCCTCCTCGATGGCGCCCTATGGCCTGATGGGGTTTGCCGGTTGGGTGTTGACGGCAGGCGGCTCTATCCTGCTCGCGCTCTCCCTGGGCCGGCTCGCCATCCGCACGACACGGACGGGCGGCCCCTATGCCTATGCCCATGACGCGTTTGGCGATCTGCCGGGCTTTCTCGTCGTCTGGGGCTATTGGGCCTCCTACTGGATCGCCATTCCCGCGATAGCGATAGCCTTTGTCGGCTATGTCACCGTTTTCTTCCCGGTGCTCGGTCAGGCACCGCTGGCGCAGGCCGGTGTCGCCCTGGCCCTGATCTGGGGGCTCGGCCTGGTCTCCCTGCGCGGCGCTTCGGAAGCGAGCTTTTTGCAGCTCGTGATGACGGTGCTCAAACTCCTGCCAATCCTGGTGATTATCGGCCTCGGTGCCATTGCCGGTCAGGTCTCAAACCTGCCGGCCGTCAATCCGACCGGCGGGTCTTTTCTGGGCGTTCTCTCCACCACAGCCCTGTTGACGATGTGGGCCTTTGCCGGGCTTGAATCGGGCACGATCCCGGCCGGTGAAATCCGCGATCCGCAAAAGACCATTCCGCGCGCCACCGTGATCGGCACGATCACCGTGGCCCTGGTCTACATCGCCTCGACGGCCGCTGTGATGTTGCTGGTCCCGGCCGACCAGCTCGTGACCTCCACCTCGCCCTTCGCCGACGCCGCGCAACGCCTGGGACCCTGGGCCCGGCCGCTTGTGGCGATCGGCGCCCTGATCTCGACGGCTGGCGCCCTGAACGGGGTGATCTTCCTGTCCGGCCAATTGCCGATGGCGGTCGCGTTCGACCGCCTGGCACCGAAATTCTTCGCCACAAAAAATGCCAGCGGCGCACCGAAATGGTCGCTGTTGATCTCGCTCATTCTCGGCTCGATCCTGCTGGTCGCCAATTACTCGCGCGGCCTGGTCGGCGCCTTCACCTTCCTGCTGATGATGAGCACGCTGGCTTTGTTGATGCCGCTCCTGGTCAGCGCCCTCGCCGAGCTGCGCCATTCCTGGGCGTCGGCGCGATCCTGGGCGATCATCGCCCTGCTCGCAGCGCTCTACTCCTGCTTCGCGATCTTCGGGTCTGGCCTGGAAGTTCTGTTCTGGGGCATGGTGCTGATGCTGATCGGTCTGCCGGTCTTCTATCTCGGTCGCCAGGGCAAGGCGGGCAAAGTGTCGCCTTCCGCACCGGGTGAATGACGGCTATCCAAAGGGCCTGACACTCCCAAGGGAGAGCGCATGCCAACGCCGAAAACACCGACAGAGCCGATGGAAGGCCTGTGTTTTCGCACGCGTGGCCTGACCAAGACCTATGGCAAGGGAGCGGCCGAGGTGCAGGCCCTGCGCGGCGTCGATCTGGAATTGCCCGATGGCGAGCTGGTCGTGGTGCTCGGCGCTTCCGGCAGCGGCAAGTCGACCTTCCTCAACATCATTGGCGGGCTCGACAAGGCGACCAGCGGCGAGGTCTTCTTCCGTGGCCGCGATATTGGCCGCGCCAGCCGCCAGGAGTTGACGCAATACCGGCGCCGCAATGTCGGCTTCGTGTTCCAGTTCTACAATCTCATGCCCTCCCTGACAGCCTGGGAGAATGTCGCCCTGGTGACCGAGATCGCCGATAATCCCCTCACCCCGGATGCGGCGCTGGACATGGTCGGGCTGAAGGAGCGGCAAAACCATTTCCCGGCCCAGATGTCCGGCGGCGAACAGCAACGCGTCGCCATCGCCCGCGCGATTGCCAAACAGCCCTCCGTCCTGCTCTGCGACGAGCCGACCGGAGCGCTGGATTCAGCGACCGGGTCGCGGGTGCTCGAAGCGCTGAAAACCGTCAATGACGAACTCGGCGCCACCACGCTGATCATCACCCACAATGCCGGCGTCGCGGCCATGGCCCATCGGGTGGTGGTGTTCGGCGATGGCGCGGTGCGCGAAGTGCGCGTCAATGCCCATCCCAAAAGCCCCAAAGACATCACATGGTAGGCGGCGGCGGGATACTGGGCTGGCTTTCGGTGCTCGACCGCAAGCTGTGGCGCGATCTGTGGGGGATGAAGACCCAGGCGCTGGCGATCGCCTTCGTCATCGCCGGCGGTGTCTCGGTGCAGCTGCTTTCGACCGGCATGCTCAACTCGCTGCAGGAGACCCGGCGCGCCTATTATGAGCGCTACTTGCTGGCCGATGTCTGGGCCCCTGTGGTGCGGGCACCGCAAGCCCTGCTGAGCGATATACGCGGTCTCGACGGTGTGCAGGCGGCGGAGACGCGCATCCGCGCCGGCGCGCTGTTCGACATGCCGGGGATGAGCGAACCGGCGTCCGGCGAAATCCTCTCTTTGCCCGATGCCGGCCTGCCCGCGGTCAATCAGCTTTACCTCACGCGCGGCCGCACACCGGAGGCCGATCGCGGCAATGAGGTCGTGGTGCTGGAGAGCTTTGCCACAGCGCACGCGCTACAGATCGGCGATATGGTTTCGGCGACAATCCATGGCCGCCGGGCCCGCCTGACCATTGTCGGGATCGGCCTGTCGCCAGAGCATGTCTACACCATCGCACCGGGCGAGATCGTGCCCGATGATCGCCTGTTCGGCGTGATGTGGATGGGACGCCAGGCGCTGGCCCGCGCCGTCGACCAGGACGGGGCCTTCAACGAGGCCGTGGTGCGTCTGTCGCACGGGGCGAGCCAGGCGGCCGTGATTGCCGAGCTCGACCTGATGTTCGAACCCTTTGGCGCACCGGGTGCCTATGGCCGCGACGAGCAGATTTCCGATGTTTTCGTCTCCAGCGAAATCGACCAATTGCGTACCATGGGCAATGTCCTGCCGCCGATTTTCCTGCTGGTGGCGGCCTTCCTGGTCAATATCGTGATTTCGCGCCTGATCGCCGTGCAACGCGCCGGGATCGGCCTGCTCAAGGCCTTTGGCTATCGCGATGACGAGGTGGGCTGGCACTATATGAAACTGGTCGCCGTGATCGGGCTGGCCGGGCTGGTGATCGGCGGCGGGCTCGGCATCTGGCTCGGGCGCGAAATGGCGATCATGTATACGCAATACTATCGCTTCCCCTTCCTGGTCTTCAATGCCGATCCGCGCACCTATGCCATCGTCATCGCGATCACCGCGATCGCGATTCTCGGCGGTGCCGCGATTGCCGTGCGCCGCGCCGCCAGCCTCAATCCGGCCGATGCGATGACCCAGCCACCGCCGCCGGATTATTCCAAGGCGGCCGGGATGGGCATTACCCGCTGGCACCGGATTGATCAGCAGACCCGGATGATATTGCGTCAGATCATTCGCTGGCCGATCCGCGCCAGCCTCACCGTGGCCGGCGTCGCGGCCTCGGGCGCACTGCTGATCGGGACGATGTTCTTCATCGATTCCATGAGCGTGATGATGGATGGCTTCTTCAATGTTTCCAATCGCTACGACGTATCTGTTAGTTTCGTACAGCCACGCTCGCGTGCCGCCTATCACAGCATTGAACGCATGCCTGGCGTGCTCGCCGCCGAACCGTTTCGCGCCGCCTCGGCACGGCTGCGCCACGGCAATCTGGAGGAGCGTGCGGCGCTGATCGGATCGCCCCCCGATCCGCAATTATCGCGGATGGTCGATGCGCAATACCGCACCGTCTCGCCGCCGCCGGGCGGACTCGTCCTGTCGCAGGACCTGGCCATCAAGCTCGATGTCGAGGCCGGTGATATGCTGGAAATCCATATCGCCGAAGGCCGGCGGCCTGTGCTGCAAGTGCCGGTCTCTGCCGTAACGACGACGCTGATTGGTTCCGGCGCCCAGATGCAGATCGGCGATCTCAATGCCCTGCTCGGCGAAGGCGATGTGGTGTCGGGTGCCTATCTCATCGTCGATCCGGACCAGGTCGACACGCTCTACAACACGCTCAAATCCGTGCCGCTGGTCGCCGGGACCGGCTTGCAGAGCTTGGCGGCGCAAAACCTCGACGATCTGATGCAGCAAAATCTCGGCACCGCGATCTGGATCTACACCGGTTTTGCCGGACTGATCGCGCTGGGTGTGATCTATAATAGCGTCCGCATATCCTTCGCCGAGCGTCAGCGCGAACTGGCCTCCTTGCGGGTGCTCGGTTTCACGGTTGCCGACGTCTCCTATATCCTGCTTGGCGAAGTGGCCTTTCTGACGCTTCTCGCCCTGCCGGTCGGGGCGGCGGCGGGGACGGGAATGGCGTGGTATCTGGCGCAGGCGATCAGTTCGGAACTATTCCGCCTGCCCTTCGTGATCAATCTCTCGACCTTCGGCCTCGCCGGGGCCTTGCTGATCGGAATCACGATCGGGTCGAGCCTGCTGGTGCGCCACCAGATCGAACGGCTGGACATGGTCGCAGTGCTGAAAACAGGGGAGTAACGGGTTTTGAAAATCGCCGGCATCACACTCAATTTCCGCACCGTCTTCTGGACGATTGCGGGGATCGCGCTGGCCGTGCTGCTGGCCTTCGCCTTCCGGCCGCAACCGGTGCTGGTCGATCTGGCCGACGTCACGCGCGACACCCTCACCGTCAGCGTTCGCGATGAAGCCCGCACCCGGGTGCGCGAGGTCTATATCGTCTCGGCGCCGCTGGGTGGACGTCTGCTGCGGATCAATCATGATGCCGGCGACAGCGTTGCCGCCGGCGATGTGCTGGCCACCATCTTGCCCGGCGATCCGGCACTGCTCGATGCGCGCTCCCAGGTCGAGGCCCGCGCCGCCGTGCGCTCGGCCGAGGCCGCCCTCGCCTTCGCCAATGCGGAGGCGGAGCGCGCCGGGCTGGAATATAATTATGCCCGCACCGAAGCCGAGCGCATCGAGACCCTGTTCGGCACCGGCGTCGCCTCCCAGGGGGCTGTCGACCGCGTCCGCCTGGCTCGCCGCACGGCTCTTGCCGGTCTCAACACCGCCCGAGCCAATATCGCCCGCGTCGAGGCCGAACTGGAAGCCGCACAGGCCCGCCTGAGCCGGCCGGGGGAGGACGGGACCAATGGCGGCCTCGTCGAGATCCACGCGCCCGTGACGGGCCGTCTGCTGCGTGTGTTGCAGGAGAGCGAGAGTGTCGTCGCCCCGGGCACGCCGGTGCTGGAAATGGGCGATCCGGCCGATCTGGAAATCGTCGTCGAATTCCTCTCCACTGATGCAGTGCAGATCCATGAAGGCAATGCCGCCGAGATCACCGCCTGGGGCGGGGGCCAGCCGCTGCGTGGCCGCGTGCGCCGGGTCGAGCCCTATGGCTTCATCAAGGTCTCTGCGCTGGGCGTTGAGGAGCAGCGCGTCAATGTCATCATCGATCTGCTCGACGAAGCTGCGACATGGGCCGCGCTCGGCCATGGCTATCGCGTCGAGGCAGCGGTGACGATCTGGCGCCAGCAGGACACGCTCCAGCTGCCCGTCGCCGCCCTGTTCCGTTCCGAAGGCCAATGGGCCGTCTACCGCGTCGAGGAGGGCCGAGCCGCGCTGACACCGGTCGAGATCGGCCAGGAGAATGGCCGCATGGCGCAAATTCTCTCTGGGCTCGAGGCCGGCGACCGCATCGTGATGTATCCCGGCCCGCAAATCCGCGACGGTGTCGCCGTCAAACGGCGCGAAGCGGAACTATAGGGGCTGACCATGCGCACTTTCGACGCAATCCTCGCCATCGCCGCTGACCGCAAGGGCGGACCCGACGCGCTGGAGGCCCTGCTCTCCAAGCCGCTCCCCGCCGATGAGCTCGCCGCCATCCCCGATGATCGCTGGCTGTCGATGATGGCGAAATGCCTGTTCCAGGCCGGTTTCCACTGGAAGGTCATCGAGGCGAAATGGCCCGGTTTCGAGATTGCCTTCGAGGGTTTTGATCCACCACGCGTGGCGTTTTACGGCGATGAGGAAATCGACCGGCTGCTCTCGGACAAGGGCGTTGTCCGCAATGGCGCCAAGATCATGGCCGTGGTTGAAAATGCCCGCTTCCTCGCCGATCTCGCCGCCGAACATGGCAGCGCCGGCAAATTCTTTGCCGACTGGCCGGCCGATAATTTCATCGGCCTGATGGATGTGCTCGCCAAACGTGGCTCACGGCTGGGCGGCGCCACCGGACAACGCGTGATGCGCTGGATGGGCAAGGAGAGCTTTATCCTGTCGCAAGACGTCAGCGCCCGCCTGATCGCCGAGGGCGTGGTGGCCAAAGCACCGACCTCGAAGCGCGATTTGGCGGCAGTGCAGGCGGCGTTCAATAGCTGGAAGGATCAGTCCGGGCGATCCTTGACGGAGATCAGTCGGGTGTTGTCGATGAGTGTGGGGCCGTAGAGAACCAATCCCGACGCATCGCAAATTTTTGATTTTGTTAGGCAGACGCGCGGTTACCAGCTACCGGTACATCCATAGGGAAGGCACGGGAGATTTTCCTGCGCTTCCGATTTTATCCAACGTCTGGAGACTTCATGACCCCGAACCGCCCCGGACCATCGCGCCTGCGCGCCATCGCCCTGTCGCTCGCAACCGCCGCCCTGGGGGCCTGTGCCCTGGGTGCCGGCGCCCAGGCCCAGGACGAATATATCTGGGTGCGCCAGAGCACGGCGCCGGCCGATGCGGTAACCCCTCAGGGCCGGACGGACCGCGCCCTGTGCCGCGCCACCGATGATCGGCTCAATCAGGCCTCCCGGGGGAGCTATTGGGTCGGATGGTTTGACGGCACGAATTGCCTGGCCGGGTCTTCTGGAAGCGAGGTTTTTCCGGCCGCTTCGACCCAGCTTGAGTTTCTGGTTCCAACGCCGGGTCATTCCACGCATTGGGTCGAGATGCCGGGGCGCGCCCGGCCTGATTGGAACACCGACGCGCTGTCGGCTGGCTATAGCGCGTACGGGGACCGGGAGCTGCACATCTGCAGCGTGGCCGGCGGCACCGGCTTCATGTTCTGGGGAATGGGCGGGGGCGCCGGGTATAGCTATTGCGCGGCCCACACCCCGGAGCACCCCGGCGGCAATCCGCCGATTTACAAGCTGGTTGGCACGATCGTCTCGATTTACGACTAGGTTGCGGCTGGCGATGCGGATGGGAACGGCCTAGCTGGCCATGCGCGCCTTTTCCTCAGGACGGAGCGTCAGCACCGAAACACCGCTCGCTGTCACGGCGACGGTGTGCTCGAACTGGGCCGATAGCGATCCATCCTTCGTCACCACTGTCCAGCCATCGGGCTCGGTCCGCACATAACGCCGGCCATGATTAAGCATGGGCTCAATCGTGAACACCATGCCCTCGCGCAGGACAAGGCCGGTCCCGGGCTTGCCGAAATGAAGGACTTGCGGCTCCTCATGCATTTCCCGGCCAATGCCGTGACCGCAATATTCGCGCACCACGGAATAGCCATTGCGCCTGGCATGGCGCTCGATCGCCCAGCCGATATCGCCCAGATGTGCACCCGGGCGCACCGCGCCAATCCCCTTCCACATCGCGTCATGGGTGGTCTTGACGAGACGGCGGGCGGCCGGTTTCACGGCGCCAACGAGATAGGTCTTGCTGGAATCCGCGATGAACCCATTCTTCTCGAGCGTAATGTCGAAATTGACGATATCGCCATCGCGCAGCACATCCGATTTCGAAGGTACGCCGTGGCAGACCACATGGTTTACCGAGGAATTCAGCACAAATTGAAAGCCATACTGACCCAGGCTCGCCGGGCGAGCCTCAAGGTCGTGGACGATATAATCCTCGACCAGTTCGTCGACCTGCAGGGTGGACATGCCCGTCAGTGTGGTTCGGTCGAGCAGCCCGAAGACTGACGCCAGGAGACGGCCGGATTCAGCCATCAAGGCCAGCTCCTCAGACGTTTTGGTCATGCGGCGTTCTCGGTCAACGGGTGAGGCTCGACACCGGCGGCCTCCATTTCGCGCTTGATGATTTCGGTGAAGCCACGCGTCGGACTGGCCTCGCACAGCATGCCAATCTTGATCCAGTAGGCGGCCTGCGCGTTGATCGAACGGCACGACACCTTGCTCGCTCGGCGCAGCTGATCGTGCAAATCATCGTCGATATTCACAATGCCCATAATGGTCTCCAGATACAATTGATATATAATCCATATACAAACTGTATCGCACCCTGCCAAGGCTTTCATCACAAGCCCCCGGTCCAGGCCCGCGCCGGACGGTGGAAGCGCAGCTTGAGACTCCGCCCGGGCGTCAGAACTTGCTATAGCAGCGCCAAACCTCATCGGACTCGACCATGCCCCGCTTCACCGTCGCCGCCCTGTATAAATTCACCCCGCTCGACGGGCTCGACGCGCTGCAGGCGCGGCTGAAACAGGTCGGCGAAGCCAATGCGATCACCGGCACGATCCTGCTCGCCTCCGAAGGCATCAATGGCACGATCGCCGGCCCCGCCGACGGGATCGCCACCATGCTTGATGCGATCCGGGCCCTGCCCGGCTGCGGCGATCTCGAGCACAAGGAGAGCGGGGCCGAGCAGCAGCCCTTTCTGCGGCTGAAAGTCCGGCTCAAGCGCGAGATCGTGACGATGGGCATTCCCGGCGTCGACCCGAATGCGCTGGTCGGCTCCTATGTCGACCCGAGCGAA
>TARA_R110000868_G_scaffold57305_9_pt1 | contig 19307 bp, 18 predicted proteins | sample TARA_R110000868 | Tara Oceans TARA_R110000868 (sample SAMEA4397489) | marine metagenome | biome: Polar Biome; feature: [SRF] surface water layer (ENVO:00010504); material: water (ENVO:00002006), including particulate matter (ENVO:01000060) such as... | depth 5 m | reverse complement strand
TTGGGTGAAAGCACCGCGTCGAGCAGCAATGCCTTGCCATCCTGCGCCTTGCCGACGCTGTCGGCGAGCCGGTCGTTGAGGAATTCCGAGAAAGCATCAACCTTGTCGGCTGCGATGGTGATGCCCGCCGCCATCGCATGACCGCCACCGGCGATCAGCAGCCCGCTGTCCTTGGCGGCGATGATCGCGGCACCGAGATCGATGCCGGAAATCGAGCGGCCGGAGCCTTTGCCGATTCCTTCATCGTCGAGCGCGATGATGATCGCCGGGCGATTGAGCTTTTCCTTGATCCGTCCGGCAACGATACCGATGACGCCAGGATGCCAGCCCTTGGCCGAGAGCACCGCCACCGCCTGATTCTGCTGCGACGAGCACATCGCATCGGCCTGTTCCAGCACATGTGCCTCGATCGCGCGGCGTTCCTGATTGAGATGGTCGAGCTCGGCGGCGATAGAGCGCGCTTCCTCCGGGTCCTGCGTGATCAGCAGGCGCACGCCGAGATCGGATTTGCCAACCCGGCCACCGGCGTTGATCCGCGGACCGAGCGCAAAGCCGAGGTCAGAGCAGATCGGCGCGCGTTTCAGCCGGCTGGCATCAATCAGCGCCGACAGGCCGATATTCTGACGCCCGGCCAGCACTTTGATCCCCTGCGCGACGAAGGCGCGGTTGAGGCCGCGCAGCTGGGCAACATCGGCGACCGTGCCGAGCGCGACAATATCCAGCAGCTCGAGCAATTTGGGCTCGGCGCGATTCTTGAAATAGCCCTGGTTGCGCAGTGTGCGGACCAGCGCCGCGCCGAGCAGAAACGCCATGCCAACCGCCGCGAGATGGCCATGTTCAGCGCCGGCCTCGCTCTCGTCCAGTCGGTTGGGATTGACCAGCGCGATCGCTTTGGGAAGTTCCACTGCGCATTTATGATGATCGACGACAATCACCTCGACACCGGCCTTGTGCGCCATGTCGAGCGCTTCAAAGGCCATCGCGCCGCAATCGACGGTGACGACGAGATTGCTGCCCTGTTCGCCGAGACGGACCAAAGCCTCTCCGGACGGGCCATAGCCTTCCATCAGCCGGTCGGGGATATAATAGCCCGCTTCCAGCCCCAGGTCCCTGAGCAAGCGAATCAGCAAGGCGGCGCTGGTCGCGCCATCGACATCATAGTCGCCGAAGATCGTGACCCTCTCCTGATTCCTGATCGCCAGCGCCAGGCGGTCGGCTGCCTTGTCCATATCCTGAAAGACCGATGGGTCGGGCATGAAGCCGCGGATCGTCGGGTCGCGGTTGACCTCGAGCGTTTCGCGGCTGGCGCCGCGAGCGAGCAACAATTGGGTAACCAGATCATCGGGCTGGAACCCGGGATCGCGGGCGTCGGCACTGGTGCTGCGCCAGCGCCAGGTCTGGCCGGAGAGAGATTTTTCTACATTCAGTACTGCATTCATGGTCCGCGCTATGCGTGAAAGCTGCGGCGCTGACAATCGGTCAGTTAGTTGGTAGGGAGCAAGGGATGAAAAAGCTTCTGATCGTCTATTACAGCTATACCGGCGGCACCGAGCAGATGACCGAGGCAGCCGCCAAGGCCGGGCGGGATGAGGATGGCACGGACTTGCGGGTGATTCGCGCCGAAGATTGCCAGCCCGAGGACATGCTGGCCGCCGATGGCTATATTTTCGCCACGCCGGAAAATCTGGCAGCGATCGCCGGGGTGATGAAGGCGTTTTTCGATCGCTGTTACTATCCGTTGCTCGGGCAGATCGAAGGCAGACCTTATGCGGCGATGATCTGCGCCGGATCGGATGGCGAGAATGCGAAGACCCAAGTGGAGCGGATCGCCACTGGCTGGCGGCTGAAGAAGGTGAGCGACACGCTGATCATCTGCACCCATGCGCAGACCGAGGAAGCGATATTGGCGCAGAAGACCATCGGTGATGACGATCTTGCGCGATGCCGGGAACTGGGGGCCACCCTTTCTGCAGGGCTGGCAATCGGAGTTTTCTAGACCAGCGCCCGCACGCGGTCCTGCAACACCGGAATTACATCCGCCTCGAACCAGGGATTGGTCATGAACCAGCGGATATTGCGCGGGCTGGGATGGGGCAGGGGCAGCAGCTGTGGCCAGAATTCCTGCCATTTTTTCACCGTGTCGGTCAGCGTTCGGGATTTCCGTTCGCCAAGGTGCCAATCGAGCGCATATTGGCCGAGGACGATGGTCAGTTCAATGGCTGGCATTGCCTGTAGCAGCGGTTCGCGCCAGGCCGGTGCGCACTCGGGCGGGGGTGGCAGGTCACCACCGTTGCCGGTGCCAGGATAGCAGAAGCCCATCGGCAGAATCGCAAACAGGTCCGGATCGTAAAACTGCGCTTCGGTCACGCCCAGCCATTGCCGGAGCCGTTTGCCGCTGGCATCGTCAAACGGGCGGCCTTTTTCATGGGTCTTGCTGCCCGGGGCCTGACTGGCGATCAGAATGCGTGCTTTGGAAGAGGCTTGCAGCAGCGGTCTCGGGCCAAGCGGCAAATTGGTGCAGATCGTGCAGGTTCTAGCCTTGGCCAGCAGTCCGGCCAGAGCATCAACTGGCTCCGCGCTCATTCGGTTCGGCGACAAATCGCCAGGTGATCGGGCTTTTCGCCTTTGGGAATTGGGGGCAGGACAAATACATGCGGAAGATGGGTGGCTACGCGTCCCTCGGGATGCCTTTCGCCATTGACCACTGCGGCAAAATCCCGGCAGGCTGGCGCGCTCAGCAGATAGTTGCTGTGACCAGACCTGCCGCGGCTGATCGCGGTGGTGTCGACGATGGTCAGCGCCAGCTTGTCGATCGCCTCGGCATATTTGGGCTGTGCCGCATAGCATCGCTCGGGCAGGTTTTTGGCCTTGAGCTTCGCCGCTTCAAACGGATCGAAGCATCGCGGACGGCCGAGACGAGGATAGCCGTGGATACCATCGGATATCGACAGGGCCCGGTCATTCAATGAGGCATAGACGGTAATCCTGCGATCGTTGCGGACGCGACGGCCTGACAGAATCTCTTCCGTGGCATCGCGTTCAAAATCCTGCGTATCAACATCCGGAGACACCAGAATGATGTTCGAGATGACGCTCGAATCGCTGTTAGCGACGTTGCGGTCGACAAATTCGACCGATGGCAGAACCAGGCGCGCGCCGAGCGAATGGGAAACGAGGACAATTTCCTTTGTCGAATCGAGCTGGGCCAGTCGCATCAGGAACTTGCGAAAATTTCGTTCGTCCCAATACATATTGGTTTCATCGGCCGGATATTTGAGCAAGGCGCCCTGCGAAGGCCAGCTATATTCGATCACCGGTCCGGTGAAATTGGCCAGCCGGGCAATCTGGACGGTATCGCGGGAGCTTGTGTAGAAGGTTTCCCGAAAACCATGGACATAGACCAGAACCCGTCCATCGGCAGCGCGCATCTTGTCGGCAAGATTTGTCCACCATTGCTGCGAATCGGTCAGCGACAGCGTGATGGTCTGCGCCGTTTCACCGGATTTATCTGCAACCTCCTGCGGCCCTGCAAAACGGCCGTAGCGCACCTTGTCACCGCGATGATTGAGCAAACTGATATTTTCGGTCAGGCAGTCCGGCAGCCGGCTCGTGACAAAGAAAAACGGCTTGCCCTTGTCATCGAGCTCATCGCTTGCTTTCGGATTGCATCGATCGGGTGCGACATAGGCCGAATGCGGTATATCGCCATATTCCACCGGTGATACGCAGCCAGCGATCAGCCATGGCAAAGCAAGAATGCTCCATCTTGCCATCGACGCGATGCGCTCCGCTATCTGACGGCCTGAGATGCGCATGTTCAGGTTTTGCGATGCTCGCTCTTCACCCAGCGCACGGTGCCGGATGAAGCGCGCATGACGACACTTTCTGTCGTCATCTTGCCGCCGCGCAATTTCTTGACGCCTTCCAGCAAGGATCCATGGGTGACTCCGGTGGCGGCAAAGATCACGTCGCCTTTCGCCAATTCCTTCAGATCATAGATCTTGTCGAGATCTTCGATGCCCCATTTATACGCGCGCTGGCGTTCGTCATCATTGCGGAACAGCAGGCGTCCCTTGAACTGTCCGCCAACACAACGCAAAGCCGCAGCTGCGAGGACGCCTTCGGGTGCGCCACCGCTGCCCATATACATGTCGACGGTCGTATCTTCGTCGGAGGTCGCGATCACGCCGGCAACGTCGCCATCGGGGATCAGCATGATTCCGCAGCCGATGCCGCGCAATTCAGCGATAATCTTGTCATGCCGCGGCCGGTCCAGAACGCAGACGATGATTTCGGATGGCTCGACGCCTTTTTCCTTGGCCACAGCTACCACATTTTCGGTGACCGACTTGTCGAGATCGATGATGCCGGGTGAATAGCCGGGGCCGACCGCCAGCTTGTCCATATAGACGTCGGGCGCGTTCAGCAGATTGCCCTTTTCCGCGATCGCGAGAACGGCCAATGCGTTGGCACCCGCCTTGGCGGTAATGGTTGTGCCTTCCAGAGGATCGAGCGCAATATCTATGGCCGGTGCTTCGCCTTCGCAGCCGCGTCCGACTTTTTCACCGATAAAAAGCATTGGCGCTTCGTCGCGTTCGCCTTCGCCGATGACCACGGTGCCGCATATGTCCAGTTCGTTCAGTGCAGCGCGCATCGCTTCCACGGCAGCAGCATCCGCTGCCTTTTCATCGCCGCGGCCGATCAGATTGGCTGCCGATATCGCCGCCGCCTCGGTGACGCGGACCATTTCCATGACCAGTACGCGGTCCAATATGTCGCTTGCTTTGGGCATATTATCGATTAGTCCTTCTATAGGGGATAATTTTGAACTCTCGATAGGGGAGCAATATTGCATTGTCGAGACAGGTTTTTCTGATCCTTTTGTTGATACCGTCGACCGCGATGGGGCAGAGTGAGATGCCGGTGGACCGGACCACCCAGTTGCTGGCAAATGCGCGGCAATTGGTGGCAGTAGATGCTGACGGCTGTCTCCTCCATCGCACCGATGAAGAGATTGTGGTGTGCGGCACACCCGAGATTGATCGCATGCAGAGGTTGCCGTTTCCCGAATTGGCCGGACCAAATCGAAATGATGGACCCCGGCGCGGAGAAATTCCAGCGGCGAATTCCTCCCGCGTGGCATCAGGAAGTTGCGGAGTTTCGCTACAGGATAGCAGCTGTTCTATCGAACGGCTAAAATCTGTTGTTGGTAATGGTAAAGCCGGGCGGATTCTGGATGGATTAAAACAGGCCGCTGGGCTTGAAACTGGTGAGGTCCCAACCGAAGATTATCAACAGCAATATCGTGATGCTGTTCTGACCGGCGAATGATCAGTCCTGATCACTGAGCAAATGCATCACCACGGGAGCCGCCTGCAAACTGGTAGAACAGGACAGGGCCGCCAGGCTCTCAGAGACATTCCGCTCGCGACTGTCATGCGTGACCATAGAGATCAGCACTGATCCTTCATCGGTTTTCGCGGTTTGTATCAAGCTCTCGATCGACACATTCGCGTCGCGCATCGCGGCGGTGATTTCAGCCAGAACGCCGGGTTTGTCAGCGACAATGAAACGCACATAGCTCTTGCCGATCCGGTTGCCGTTTTCGGCGCGCTCGCACGCCTCCATCTTGCTGGCGGGTGTGGCAAATACGGTGCCGGCATCGCCTCGAGCGATATCGATCAGATCGGCGACGACTGCAGAGGCCGTTGGCCCTTCGCCCGCACCGGCACCCTGAAACATCAAGCGGCCGGAGAAATTGCCCTCGGCGACCACGGCATTGGTCGATCCTTCGATATGAGCCAGCGGATGACTTTCCGGCACCAGATAGGGATTGACCCGCTGGAACAATTTGCCGTCGTCGATGCGGGCCATGCCGAGCAGGCGGATGCGATATCCCAGCGCCTTGGCCTGGCCGATATCGGCCGCCATGATGTTGCGAATGCCGTCAATTTCCACACCTTCGAAATCGAGGGCCTTGCCAAAGGACAATGCGGCCAGAATGGCAAGCTTGTGTGCTGCATCGACGCCGTCGATATCAAAGCCGGGATCGGCTTCGGCATAGCCGATATTCTGCGCTTCTTTCAGGACATCGTCAAAGGCGTGCCCGTGTTTTTCCATCTCGGTCAGGATATAATTGCAGGTGCCATTGAGAATGCCGTACACCCGCTCGATCCGATTGGCCGAAGCGCCGTCGCGCAGCCCCTTGATCACCGGGATACCCCCGGCAACCGCTGCTTCGTATCTGAGCGAGAGATTGCCGGTCTCGGCCGTCTTCGCCAGTTCCATCCCGTGATGGGCAATCATTGCCTTGTTGGCGGTCACGAAGGACTTGCCCGCTGCCAGGCTCTTGCGCGCCAGTTCGAGCGCGGTGCCATCGGAGCCGCCGATCATTTCCACAACGCAATCGATGTCATCAAGCGCCGCCAGCATTTCGGGCTGGTCGAACCACGGATAGGCGGCCAGGTCGATGCCACGATCACGATTCCGGTCGCGGGCAGAAATGGCGGTTACGACAATCGGGCGGCCAGCCCGTTGTGCGATCATGGCACCATTTTCTTCGATGAGCCGGATTACACCGGTACCGACGGTGCCCAGTCCAGCGAGCGCGATGCGAAGCGGAGCAGTCATGGTCAAAAGCCTCTTTGCGTTTTGGGTAAGATTGTTGGCGCCTTATTAGCGCCGACTTGCACGAATGCCAGTACTAGTTCCGGGGCATCAGGGCTGACGCGATCTCGGGCAGCTGCCGAGATCGTTGAGCACGGTCTGATAGTCGCTCCGGGCCTGCTGGGCATTGGCAAGCCTATCTCCGGCCAAGGCGCTGCCAGGCAATTGACGCGGCAGAAAGCAGGCCAGCCGGTACCAAAGCAGACTGTTTCTAACCGGCGCGCGTGCCGCCTCGTCGACAATTTCACCCAGCGAGACAGCCCAGAATTTCCGCTGGCCATCGCGTTTCAGCACGGTGATCGAGATCGGTGATCCTGAATCCGTTTCCATGAAAATCTGGGTTTCACCCTCTCCAATGACGGTCCCCGGCACATGAAAGGCGCTGACGATCCGGGAAATCGCGGGTGGTGCGTCATGATCAAGCAGCTCGCGGACCACCGAACGGACGCGCTGCTCACGGGCGGGCGTCCATCCAATTTGCGCATCCTTGGCCACCAGCTGAACATTATCGCCGGTGCTGCCAGACGGCCGACGGGCGAATATTATGAACGGTTGTTTCTTGATTTTCGGAGCGCGACCCCGAGCATCCAGAGGCAGATCTATGACGTAGCGAATCGTTTCGCCGACCCCTCCCTGACCACGAATCAGCGCGTTGGTTGAGGCGATTATATAAAAGCGTTGCGTTCCAGCGGGGGCATTGGGAGCACGTTCCGGCGCGACTTTTATTGCCTCTTTAACGGTCACGTGAATAATGATAGGGGCATCCGCGCTGAGGTCGGCAATGTCGGCATATTGCAGTGGGTCGCTCTCCTCCATGACCTGTGAGAAAGCTGGAAATACAGCAATCTGAGTGGTAAACAGGGTGAAGGTGAGCATCAAAAAGGAGCGCATGATTTTCTCTGAAACAGGAATTAAAGATGGCGGGTTTTAGCCCTTATTGTGGGTCTTTGACAGCTTAATCGATGCTGAACCAACAAAGCGATTGCCTGCTTGGAACTAGCACGTTAAAACAAATTTAAGATAGCTTTCAAGCGAACGAAAAGTGGTCATGGGGATAAGGGGCGCGATGGTTTTAAAGCCACTCGCTTTTTGTTGGGAACTTCAGCGATGGAGTATACTACCTTGTGATGGGGAAAAAGGAGTTACATTTCTGAATGGCTTATGCTGACCAAGAGATGAGTTCGAACAAGGTCATATCGATCGTTCTTGTCGTAATCATTCACCTGTTACTTGGCTATGCGCTGGTCACCGGCCTAGCCTATACTGCCGTCAAGAAGGTTGCCTCGCAGCTGGATATGATTGACATTGATGAAGAAGAACCACCGGAAGAACCGGAGGAACCACCGCCACCTCCGCCAGATAAGCCAATCGAGCCACCACCAGTGGTCTCGCCTCCGCCTATCGTAGCGCCTGTGGCCGCACCACGGCCGGTGATCCGTACGGTGCCAACTGCACCGCCGCCTCCGGCTCCTATAGCAGCGCCACCAGCGCCACCACCGCCACCACCGCCCCCACAACGGGCGAATCCGGAGGCACGGGGTAATCCTGGTAGCTGGGCCAATGCGAACGATTATCCATCGCGAGCTTTGCGCGAAGAACGGGAAGGCACGACGCGGTTCCGCCTCACTGTCAACGCCGATGGCCGGGTATCCGATTGTCAGATCACAGGTTCTAGCGGCCATGCCGATCTCGACGAAGCTGCCTGCAAAAACCTGACGCGACGCGCTCGCTTCAAGCCTGCTCTGGACTCGAACGGCAATCCAACCACCGGCTATTACGCCAATGCCGTTCGTTGGCAGATACCCAAATAATGATGTAAATTGGGGAGGGCATTGCAAGATGTCCTTCCCGCAACAGTTTTTTTGCAATTAGTTTATCCTGAGGGGAATGTTAAAATGTTGATTGAAATTTTGGCCGCTGCTGCCACTCCACCACAAAACGCTTTCGGTTTCGTCGAAGCTATGCAGCAGGGCGGCGTTATCGCATGGTCTGTTCTGGCAATTCTGACGATCATGTCTGTGTCGTCTTTCTATATCCTGTTTTCGAAACTGTTCGAACAGAACAAGATCATGAAGCAGGGCGATGCTATGCGCTCGACGTTCTGGCGCGCTGGCACGCTCAAGGAAGGCGCCGCGAAGCTCGACAAGAATTCTGCCTATCGTCAAATCGTCGATGACGCGATCAAGGCTGATGCCGACCATGCGAAATTGACCGATCCGGTTGAAGCGCATGACTGGCTGCACGGTTCGATCGAACGGTCGCAAGATCTGATCAAGTCCAAGCTCGCTACCGGCCTGCCATGGTTGGCTACTGTTGGTGCAACATCGCCGTTTATCGGCCTGTTCGGTACGGTTATCGGTATCTATCGCGCGCTGATCAAAATCGGCATCGCCGGTCAGGCATCGATCGACGCCGTTGCTGGCCCGGTTGGTGAAGCACTGATCATGACCGCTCTGGGTCTTGGTGTGGCTGTTCCTGCCGTTCTGGCCTACAACTGGCTGCAGGGCCGCAACAAGCGGATCGCTGAACAGCTTGCTGCTTTCTCGAACGACGTTCTGGGCTATATGGCTTCGGACGGCGGCGTTAAGCCAATCGCACCTGCTTCAGCCGCTGCGAAGCCAGCTGCACCTGCTGCGAAGCCTGCTGCACCTGCTGCAAAGAGATAAGCCGGGGGCCGGGTTTCGTCAGCCGCTGTTGTGCGGCTGGCAACCCGGCCAACGCACGACGAGGGAGCTTTCGTTCCCTTCAGATGGTTTAGTTTTGAGAGGATAAAATCCTATGGCGATGAATGTTGGGGGCGGTGGCGGAGAGGAAACTCCTCTATCCGACATTAATACTACCCCACTCGTGGACGTTATGCTGGTCCTGCTGATCATTTTTCTGATCGCGGTTCCCGTGGTTATCCAGACTGTGAAGCTCGAACTTCCTGTGCTTCCCTTTGAAGTGACCACGACAAAGCGTGAGAATGTGCTGCTGTCGATCACGACGACGGATGCCGCAGGCCGCGACCCGGGTGAAGAAGGATATTCAGGAGCCACTCCAGGCGGCAATTGTCGCGTGTACTGGAACACTGTGCCTGTTGATTCCAACGAGTTGGTGACGCGGGCGGTAAAGCAGCTTGAGGATCAGATTGACGCTTTTGGTGGTGTCGAGAACATGACACCGGAAGATATGCCCGAAGTTCATATTCGCGGCGACATCAACACACCCTACAAGTGCATCGGCGGCGCAATCTACACCATGCAACGCGCCGGTTTTGCAAAAGTGGGCTTTATTTCCACACCGATTGTCGTCGAATAATTCCGACCGACAGCTGAAGATTTGAAAGTTAAGGAGACGCACGAATGGCAATGAGTGGCGGAAAAGATGATGGCGAGCCAATGATGGAGATGAACACGACGCCGCTCATCGACGTCTTGTTGGTTCTTCTCATCATGTTCATCATTACAATCCCTGTGCAAACGCACGCGGTCAAGATCGATTTGCCGGTCGCGGATGATTCTCCGCCACCGGAAGATTTCATCGATCCGGTCAAAAATCGCTTGGGGATTACGGCAACCAACCAGATTATCTGGAACGATAGCCCGGTAACGCTGAATCAGGTCAAACAATATCTGGCGCAGACAAAATCGATGGTTCCAGAGCCGGAACTTCAGTTCCAGCCTGATCCGTTGAGCGCTTATCTGACCACCGACCGGACATTGGCGGTGATCAAGGATAGCGGCGTGACCAAATTTGGCTTCGTCGGCAACGAACAATATGGCAGCTTTAACAAAGCGAAACGACCACCAAACTAGGATGTTTGCCGATAATCAAAAAGAGGGCCGCGACAGGATGTTGCGGCCCTCTTTTTTGTGTCCAACAGGCTTGGAAGATGCGGATTGACGGCGGGCAAGGGACGAGGCCTGTCATCGAGTGAAAGCGCTCGCCGGGCACGCAGTGTTCCCTGGCCAAGAAACCATCGGGCTGGAATGCGGCCGCCATATCATTCGTAGCAACGGGACGATGTGGCGAAGCGCAGGGGCAGGGATAGTAGACCGAGCGCTGCTTTCGCGACACTTGTCTTGCTTGTGCTGAACCCCGGTGGATCAAACCGTGCTTCCGCTACTGGGAAGGCATTCGCCCTTAAGCGTTGGTCTTGGATCGACTGGTCTCTGCGCTGCTGAACTGAAGCTCCGCCAGCCGGGCATAGAGACCGTTTTTGGCTATCAAGCTGTCATGGTCGCCCTGTTCCACGATCCGGCCCTCTTCCATCACGACGATCCGGTCAGCCGACCTGACTGTTGCCAGGCGATGGGCGATGACGATGGTGGTACGGTCCTGCATCAAATGGTCGAGCGCGTCCTGCACCAGCTTTTCACTTTCGGCGTCTAGCGCCGAGGTGGCCTCGTCGAGCAACAGGATTGGCGTGTTGCGGAGCAAGGCGCGCGCAATCGAGATGCGCTGACGCTGGCCGCCGGACAGCCGCGTCCCTGCCTCGCCCATGAAACTGTCCAGCCCCTCGGGCAGGGCGCGCAGGAATTTTTCGGCATTGGCGACGCGTGCCGCCTCCCAGATCTCTTCGTCGGTCGCTTCCCATTTGCCATAACGGAGATTGTCGCGAGCAGAGGCGGCAAATAATACGGTTTCCTGGGGGACCAGCGCCATGCGCTTTCTGATCTCCGCCGGATCGGCCGAGGGCAGGGCAACGCCATCGATGCGCACGGAGCCGCTCTGCGGATCATAGAATCGCTGGGCAAGCTGGAACAGGGTCGATTTTCCAGCACCGGACGGGCCGACCACGGCAACTGTCTCGCCCGGAGAAACGGTCAGCGAAAAATTGGCGAGCGCCTGCGTGTCGAGGCGGGTTGGATAGGAAAAGCTGACATTGTCGAACGCGATCTGGCCGCGCGACGGCACGGGCAGGGAAATCGGGTTTTCGGGGGCGGCGATACCCGGTTTTTCGGACAATAGTTCCGCCAGCCGACCGGCTGCACCGGCCCCGCGCAGCAGGTCGCCATAGACTTCGGTCAGTGCGCCAAAGGCACCAGCGACCAAACCACCGGTGATCACGAAGGCAGCAATAGTACCACCCGATATGGTGCCCTCTGATACACCGATCGCGCCGCGCCACATCAGCATGGTGATGCCGGTAAAGATCAGGCCGATGACAATGGCGGTCATGGCGGCGCGCAGGCGGATCCGTCGCTTGGCAGTGTCGAACGTGGACTCGACCGCGCCGCTGAACCGTTCATGCTCGCGCTTTTCCTGTCCAAAAGCCTGAACGATCTTCATCGCGCCGAGGGTCTCAGCGATCATCGCGCCGACATCCGCGACCCGGTCCTGACTCGACCGGGACACATTGGTCAGTTTGCGGCCAATAAATACAATCGGCAGGATGATCACCGGAATCGCCAGCAGCAGTCCGGCGGTGAGTGCCGGGGCAAGCGTGAACAGATAGATGATCCCGCCGATCCCGATGACGATATTGCGCAAGGCGACAGACACGGTGGTGCCGACAACCTGTTCGATAATTGCGGTATCGGAGGTCATCCGGGACGCGATTTCCGATGGCCGGTTCTCTTCGAAAAAGCCCGGCGCGAGGCGGAGCAGATTATTCTGTACCGCGAGCCGCAGGTCAGCAACGACGCGCTCACCCAGCCAACTGACAAAATAGAAACGGAAGGCGGTCGCCACGGCCAGCACCGCGACTATTCCCAAAAGGCCCTGAAAATAGGGAGCGACATCGCCGTTGCCGGCAATAAAGCCCTTATCGATGATGGTCTTGAAACCGGCAGGTATCGACAGCGTTGCCATCGCAGAAACAATCAGCGCCAGCAGAGCAAAGGCTATTTCTTTCGGATAGGCGATAGCGCGATCGAACACCATGCGCAGATTGCCAATCTTCTTTAGCGGTGCGGGAGGGGTGTCGATTTCGGTCGAATTGGTTTTGTCGTTCATAAAAATCGCCTAGCAGCCCGTCCTATTTGTCACAATCAAAGCTTTGCTCCGAGGCCATGCGGAGCCGGTTGTCCGACCAAGATGGCGATGATGAAGAAAATACCAAGAGGAGCGTCAATCATATCTGGATCGCGGATGCTGTGAATGCAACGGCATAACGCTAGCCAAATGCCGAGAAATTGTTAAAAGCATAGGGGTTTCGGGCACAAGCCTCCCGGACGATTCGTGTAATTTTCGATCAAGGATGCTGCCCCTGTGAATCAGATTGCTTCAAAAGGTCAGCTGCGAATGTCGTTGCTGCGGTGGATATTGTTCATCGTCCCGATCACGGTGCTGCTCGGTTTCACCTTCAGCCAATTTGCCAATACCGGTGACGAGAACCGGTGGTTTCAGGCCTTGATCAAACCGGCTGCGCAACCACCGGGCTGGGCATTTGGTGCAGCCTGGGCGTTGCTGTATACGATGATGGGTACGGCTTTTGCCATGGTGCTCCATGCGCGCGGCGCACCGTTCCGCGGCCCGGCAATCATCCTGTATCTTTTGCAATATGCGCTCAACCTGTTCTGGCCGATCCTGTTTTTCGGCATGCATCAGGTAACCGCTGCTTTCTGGCTGCTCGTGATTGTTTTCCTTCTGGCCCTGGCAACGACGCTGGTTTTTGGCCGGATCCGCAAGGCCGCTGCCTGGCTGATGGTTCCCTATCTGGCGTGGCTGTGTTTTGCCGCCATTCTCAATATCCAGATAGACTGGCTGAATCCGGGTGCGGAGACCCTTGTCGTTCCGGTAGCGAGAACCCAGATATAATATATATTTTTTCAGGCCCGAGCGGCCAGTGACGGAGTTTAACGACATGCAGAGCCAGAACCGCTTTTTCGACGATCTTTCCAAAGTTTTGAACGGCCTTGCCGGGACTGTGGCCGGGGTTGGCCGCGAAGCGGAAGCCAGTGCCAAGGAACGTGCCAAGGAATGGTTTGGCGGCATGGATTTTGTCTCGCGCGACGAATTTGAAGCAGTAAAGGAAATGGCTTCGAAAGCACGGGCTGAAGCCGATGCGTTGCAGAAGCGTGTCGATGCATTGGAAAAGAGCACTTCCGCACCGGTCAAGAAGCCAGTGGCAAAACGCACCGCTCCGCAAAAGCCAGCAGCTGCCAAAGCCGGTGGGCGCAAGCCTGCACCTCCCAAAACCGAGGGCTGAACCGCGCGACCGATCATCGATCGATCGCCGCTCATTATCCACAGCGTTCCCACAAACAATGTGATGGACGACGCCGGGTCGCCTTGCCCTGCTCCGACGAGTGGGCCACTAAGCTATCATTTGCAAAGGATCTGGAACCGCAATGCTTGACGACCAATGGGAAGAGCTTGATCAGGATGAAGCGCCGCCCGTGGATATGCTGGCGGCCTTTTTCGAGGCGCGCGGCTGGTCGGTCAATCATGTCGGCGACGACGAACTGTCGGTCGAGATCAAGGGCAACTGGACGAGTTACCAACTGCGCGCGATCTGGCGCGATGAAGATCATGTCCTGCAAATTCTGCTGCTACCGGAAATCCGGGTGCCGGAGGATAAAACGACCGTCATTTACGAGACGCTTGGACTGATCAACGAACAGCTCTGGCTGGGCCATTTCGATCTCTGGTCAAACAGCAATGTCTTGCTGTTCCGTCATGCCACGCTGCTCGGCGGCAGCGGCTTGCTCGGTCTGGATCAGGCGCAGACGATTGTCGATCTGGCCATCGAAGAGTGGGAACGTTTCTATCCGGTCTTCCAGTTTGTCCTGTGGAGCGACAAGAGCCCGCAGGATGCGATCGAGCATGCAATGGTCGATACAGTGGGCGAAGCCTGATGCAGTGGCCCGACCGCGTCTGGATCATCGGATGTGGCAATATGGGCGGCGCTATATTGCAGGGATGGCTTGATCAAGGCCTTCCGGCCAATCGTGTCACGGTGATCGATCCGCGACCATCGCATCTGCCCGCTGGGGTGGTTGCGCGAGCGGATGCTCCGGTTGGCATGATCCCCGATCTGTTGTTGCTGGCGGTCAAGCCACAAATGTTCGACGCGGTGACGAGCATGCTGGCCGGAACCGTTGGCGCCCGGACCGACCTTGTGTCCATCATGGCAGGGATTGAGGCTAGCGATCTGCGGTCCGCTTTTCCCGATGCCGATTCCATCATTCGCCTGATGCCGAATATGGCCGTCTCGATCGGCAAATCGCCGATGATCTTCTTCAGCAACGACGCCGATTCCGCGCTGCGCAGCAGGATGACCAGTCTGTTCCAATCGCTTGGTTCGCCGGAATGGCTGGATGATGAGCAGCAGATGCACATCGCGACGTCGCTATCCGGTTCGGGACCAGCGTTTGTTTTCCGCTTTATCGAATCTCTGGCCCGGTCGGCGACAAGGCTGGGGATGGACGAGGCCCAGGCGGCTCGGCTGGCCCTGTCGATGGTCGAGGGGGCTGCCTTGCTGGCGGTGCAATCCGATGATCCCCCTGGCCTGTTAGCCGACCGGGTAGCAAGCCCCGGCGGCGGCACCCGCGAAGGGCTGAATGTGCTGGATGCCGACGGGCGTCTTGATGCGTTGCTTTACGAAGTTCTCGAGGCAGCGACCGATCGCTACCGAATATTGGCTGCAGAGGCCAAGAGCTAGGTTGGTCTCAGCTGTTGTCACCGCGTAAGTCGAACACCATCTTGCGGTCGCTTTCGGGGACCAGACCTTCCAGAACATGCCAGAAGCCGGTCACCGATTCCTGCCCCGCAGAAACATAAGCGGTTGAAAGTTTTTCACGCAATTGCCGGAACAGTTCCGCTTCCAGCGCGGCACCCTTTTCGGTCAGGCGCAGCAGTTTCTGGCGGCGGTCGATGACGCCAGGCGCGGTCAATATGAAATCCCGGTCCTGCATTTCCTTCAATACCCGGCCGAGCGACTGTTTGGTGATGGCCAGCAATTTCAACAATTCGCCAACGGTCAGATCCGGCTGGCGCGCTATGAAATATAGAGCGCGATGATGAGCCCGGCCCAGGCCCTGTTTGGCGAGTTCCTGATCGATCGCATTGGTCAATCTGGTATAGCCGAAATAGAGCAGTTCAATACCGCGGCGGACTTCGTCTTCGCGCAGAAAAAGTGGAGAAGCTCCGGGGGATATGGCAGGGCGAGATACGTCAGTCATGTTGACGTATCTTGACAGGCTGATTAGGGGATTGCAAGACAATTGGATTATGCTTCCAATTCTTCCATTGGTCGGCATGAACCACAGCGAAAGCGGCAGTATATGGCAGATATAGAAAACCTGAAATTCAAGCTGGAGCCCAGCGCGACACCGGTGCATGCAAGCGAGCGGACCAAATTGCTGGAGAACCCCGGTTTCGGCACGCTGTTCACCGACCATATGGCGATGATCCGCTATAGCGAAGCCAATGGCTGGCACGATGCCAGGATCACCAAGCGTGAACCGATCTTGATGGATCCGGCATCCTCGGTGCTGCATTATGCCCAGGAAATATTCGAGGGCATGAAGGCCTATCGTCTGGCCGATGGTGCCACCGCACTGTTCCGGCCCGAAGAAAATGCCAAGCGGTTTCAGGCGTCGGCGCGACGGATGGCAATGCCTGAACTGCCGCAAAAGCTGTTTCTCGATTCGGTCGAGGCCCTGGTCGATATCGACCGGGAATGGTTCCCTTCCGTCGAAGGCGGTTCGCTGTATCTGCGTCCGTTCATGTTCGCGAGCGAAGTGTTCCTCGGCGTTCGTCCGGCCAAGGAATATCTCTATCTGGTAATTGCTTCTCCCGCTGGCGGCTATTTCAAGAGCGGCGCTTCGGCGATCACGATCTGGGTGTCGGAACAGTATAGCCGCGCTGCCCCTGGCGGCACCGGCGCAGCCAAATGCGGCGGCAATTATGCTGCCAGCCTGATCGCGCAGGCCGAAGCGATTGAAAAACATTGCGACCAGGTCGTGTTCCTCGATGCCGCCGAGCATAAATGGGTCGAAGAACTGGGCGGCATGAATCTGTTTTTCGTGATGGACGACGGCAGACTGATCACACCGCCGCTCAGCGGAACAATCCTGCCGGGCATCACTCGTGATTCGATCATGACTCTCGCCCGTGAAGAGGGCCTGACGGTGATCGAAGAACCTTATGCCATTGATCAATGGGAAGCCGATGCTGCCAGCGGCAAGCTGGTCGAGACCTTTGCCTGCGGCACAGCGGCTGTGGTCACGGCGGTTGGCACGGTCCGGTCCGGCGATGGTGAATTCACCATTGGTGGCGGTGGCCCCGGCCAGTTAACCGAAAAATTGCGGCGGCGACTGGTCGATATCCAGCGCGGCATCGCGCCCGACGATCATGGCTGGGTCAAAAGACTGTTCGAATCTTAGATATAACTGCCTCTTGCTCCTTGCGGGCAAACTGGATAATAGGCCCGTTCACCAGCGCGGCCCGCCAGAATGAGGCCCGCAAATATTGGGGTGTCGCCAAGTGGTAAGGCAGCGGCTTTTGATGCCGCCATGCGCAGGTTCGAATCCTGCCACCCCAACCAACTTTTGTAACATTGGGCAACCTGGTTGGACCGGTCCTCGATTGCCAAGTGGCGGCGACGGCGTTGCTTTTTCAAACTCGATTTCATCGTGAATCCGCTTGTTTTCAGGTGACTGAAAGGGGCAGCATTGAGCCCTTCATCGGAACTCAGGCCAAGCCTCACCCAAGAGGCCAATATGTAAATGATTGTAAATAGGTGTTCGTATTTCTGGTAAATAGTCCGCAAATGATAGTAAAACCCAAATCATGAGGTCACCTGAAAAGCAGTTTTTTGAATTGCAAAAGACAGAAGACTGCGGGGAGAGTTGAAATGCGGGTAGCGATAGCGGACGATGATTCGGATATTATCGATTTTTTGGGGAAAATCGTGGAAGGACAAGGGTATGTCTATACGGGCTATGCGGATGGTACGTCTCTTTCCAACGCCTTGTTGCGGGACACGTTTGACCTGGTAATTCTGGATTGGAACATGCCTGGAAAGAACGGCATGCAGATATTGGAATGGATGGAAAGCGCCGTCGAAGATCGCCCGCCGGTGATCATGATGACCAGCCGGACGGCCAAGCAGGATATCAGCGATGCCCTCAATGCCGGTGCCGATGACTATATCACCAAGCCGGAAGACAAAAATGTCATAGCCGCCCGGATCAATGCCCTGTTGCGCCGAAACAGCGGCGCGTCGGCGATGGAAACGGTGGTCGAATATGGCGATTATTTGCTCAACCGGATCGAACAGACGGTCAGGCATGATAACAAGGAAATTGCCCTGACCGCAAAAGAGTTCGAGCTTACCGATCTGATGTTTCGCAATCGTGACCGGACCTTGTCGCGGCGATACATCATGGAAACGGTTTGGCGCACCAATGCCCATCTCGCTACCCGCACCCTCGACATGCACGTTTCACGCATTCGTTCGAAGCTGGCATTAAAGCCTGAAAACGGGTTTCGGATTTTTACGGTTTTCGGCTATGGTTACAGATTGGAGACGCTTGGCAACGGAGGGTAATTGTGTCGGAAAGCTTCCGGGATTTGAATCCTTCATCAAACCTGCGCCTGCTGGTCACTTTTTGGCTTTGCCTATTTGCCTTCACGCCCAGTCAAGCCGTCGCTCAAAAACAATCCGAATCGGAGCAAATCAGCTATGTCTTCAAGCGCGGAGACACGCTGTTCAGCCTAGCCGATGACTATCTGCGACAATGGAGCGACTATGCCGCTGTCCAGCGGATCAATCGCATCGCCAACCCTCACCGAATTCCGCCTGGGAAAACCCTGCGGATCCCGGTCTATCTGCTAAAATATCGGGCGAGTCAGGCAAAACTGAGCGCATTTCGGGGAGATGTCTCGATCAGTGCCGGTGGTCGGAGCCTGGCCCCGGTTCGCGGTATGAATATCGGGGAAGGCGGCCAAATTAAAACCGCCGAGCGGAGTTTCCTGACGCTGGAACTGGCCGATGGCTCGCGCATTTCGCTGCCTTCCAACAGCCAAGTCCGGATCACACGCCTGCGCCATATTCTGCTGACCGACAGCATCGATTATGAAATTGCCGTCGACAAGGGCCGTATCCGGTCGAAAGTCGCGCCTCTGCAAAAGCCGGCTGACCGGTACCGGGTTCGTACCCCGGTCGCTGTTTCTGCCGTTCGCGGGACAGATTATCGCACGAGAGTCGATGAAATATCGGGCACTGCCTTTTCCGAAACGGTCGAGGGTGAAGTGGTCGTTGCGGCTGGGGGCAGTCTGGCTAGCGGCAGATTGATTTCGATTGCTGCGGGAACCGGAGCAGCGGCGACGGTGACAGGCGCGATTGCCAAAGCGGAATTGTTGCCTCCGCCCGAATTATCGGACCCGGCAAAAGTCCAGTCAGAGGCAATATTGCAATTTTCCATTGCTCCCAAAGACTCGGCTGTGGGTCATCGTCTGATCATTGCGTCAGATGCCGGCTTCGTGGATCTGGTGGCCGAAACCCAAGGGCAGGGCGCGGTGCTGGAACTTCCGACGATCCCGAATGGGCGCTATTTTGCCAAAGTGACCGCTCTTGCGGCGGATGGCTTTGAAGGGATGCCGGCGACCTATACCTTCAAGCGCCAGCTCAGCACTCTGGGCGGCAGCGCCGATGCCGGTGATTTCGGCTATCGCTTCAAATGGTTTGGCGAGGGCGAAGGCCAAAG
>TARA_R110000868_G_scaffold4303_1_pt1 | contig 19307 bp, 19 predicted proteins | sample TARA_R110000868 | Tara Oceans TARA_R110000868 (sample SAMEA4397489) | marine metagenome | biome: Polar Biome; feature: [SRF] surface water layer (ENVO:00010504); material: water (ENVO:00002006), including particulate matter (ENVO:01000060) such as... | depth 5 m | reverse complement strand
GAAAGCAACTTCCCCGTGGACAAGCAATCCTGCTCCTATGCTGTCTTGTGGAACGCTTTCAAGAAGATCGCGCACGGCTTCAACGCCGAGGAAAAAGCCGCCATGTTCCACGATGTCGCCCAACGGGTTTACCGGCTGGACTAGGGCGCGCGCCACAGCCATGATGCGCGCCTTCACACAAGCGAGAGTGCCATGCTGAGCCCTGCCGAAATCGACGACCTGACCGCCTTTGCCCACAGACTGGCGGACGCTGCAGCAGAGGTGACGCTGCCGCATTTCCGCTCAGGCATTGCGGTCGATAATAAACGCGGCGATTTCAAATTCGATCCGGTGACAGCGGCGGACCGCGACGCAGAAGCGGCCATTCGCGCGCTCATCAACGCGGAATATCCAAGTCACGGCATCTATGGCGAGGAACATGGCCGCGAAAAGGGCTCAAGCGAGAACTATTGGGTGATCGACCCTATCGACGGCACGCGCTCGTTCATTGCCGGCGTGCCGCTCTGGGGCACGCTGATTGCGCTCAACGATGGCACAAAGCCCGTTGTCGGCATGATGGACCAGCCCTATATCGGCGAACGCTTCATCGGTCGTCCGGGCGGCTCGGAACTTGTGACGCGCTTTGGAAACAGCATGCTCAAGACAAGCCAATGCACCACTCTGGAAGATGCCATTCTCGGCAATACCGATCCGGCTATGTTCCGCATCGACGCAGAGAAAGCGGCTTTCCGCGAAGTCAGCCAGAAAATCAAACTCCGCCGCTTCGGCGGTGATTGCTATTTCTATGCGCTGCTGGCGGCGGGCACGATTGATCTCGTGATCGAATCCTCGCTCCAGCCCTATGACATTCAGGCCATGATCCCGATCATTGAAAACGCGGGCGGCGTGGTCACGAGCTGGACAGGGGCCGACCCGCAGATGGGCGGCAATGTCGTGGCCGCCGCGACACCGGAGCTGCACGCCGCTGCACTCGCCATTTTGAAACCTGCCACCTAGCGCGGGTTCGGGCGCAAATGGCGGTCGATGAATTTGTCGAACGCGGCCCAGAATTTTATCCGCACCTCGTCGGTTTCGATCAGCACTTCGTGGTTCGAGCCTTCAATCAGCAACAACTCGCCTTGTTCAACATTGGCGGCGGCGGCGACCAGCGCGTCACGGTCGATCAGTCGGTCAGCACCGGCCACCACAATCAGCACCGGTGTTTTTATGGCGGTCAGATAGTCCGTCTGCATCACTTTTCGGATAGAGCGGAAACTTGCGGCAAGCCAGCCATATGTCGCGCTGCCAAGGCCGATTTTAGGTTCGGCGGCGATCTGCAACTGGTGCAGCGCATAGCGCGCGCGGTCATGCGTCAGAATATTCTGTTCAAAGGGCACGACATCATTGGCGGCGGACGAGCCACCCGGCACATAGCGACCGGCAAAGCCCGAGCGATTGCCGGCAGCGGCGACAAGCCCCAGCATACCGGACACAAAAGGACTGCCGAGACGCAGGCCCAGCATCGGCGCGCTGAGCGCCACGGCGGCAAACATATCGGGATGGTCGTGCATCGCGCGCATCAGCACATTGCCGCCCATCGAATGGGCAAGGCCGATCCACGGACGCGGCATGGTGGGTGCGACATCGCGCATGAAGGTCGCAAAATCCTGATCAAATTCGGCGTAGTCCACGACATGGCCTTTGCGCGGATCGGCCAACGCTCTGTCGGACAGGCCCTGCCCGCGCCAGTCAACTGTGGCCACAGCAAAACCGCGCTCTAAAAGCTCACCCGCAACTTCAAAATATTTTTCGGCAAACTCCGTGCGCCCGCCAAACATGAACACCGTACCGCGCACCGAACCGGCATCACGGGGCCATGTCATAGCGCGGAGTCTTGTGCCGTCTTCGGTGTGCAACCAAAACGCCTGTCCGCCCGCCGGCATGGGGACCGAGGCGACATCTACCCAAGGTGCTGGCTCGAAATCCGCGATCAACGGCCACCCGCATTGCCAGAGGCGCGCAAGAGCGGGCTGAGACGCACAGCAATAGCAACATCGCCGGAAATGCGCATGTGCCCCTGCCGGAAGGCGAGACCCTGATCCATTTCCCCGTTCAGAAGTTTGAGATGCAGCACGGGATCGATCTCCACCGTGCAATCAGCCGCCTCGTCGCGGTTGTGAACGACATGGGGCAACTTACGCCCGTCGATGAAGACGACGCCTGTGGCGGGATAGACAAATTTGAGCCGCGCGCCCAAGGCTCGATCCGCGGGCAGGCTTGTTGTGAGAAATGCCGTGATGCCTGTGAGGGCCGACTGTGCTTCCCGCGTGTTGGTCATGTCCATGAACTCCCTGCCCCATTTCACCACCTTGCGCGCGGCCACTCAATGCTTTTGCCTGATGTTACCTTTTTTGGCGACAGAGCGAATATCCTCTAGGCTTCCAAGACAACAGAGCACGAAACGGGATCGGGACGGGCGGAGATGAGCTGGAGCAAGGAAGCCGACGAAATCAAACGCCGCCACACGCTGGCGCTGCAGCAGGGCGGTGCGGATTCGGTTCGCCGCCAGCACGAAAAAGGCCGCCTCACCATCCGCGAACGCATCGACCGACTGAGCGACGAAGGCAGCTTCCGCGAACTCGGACAAGGGGCCGGCGTGCCGCATTTTGACGACGATGGCAATCTCGTCGATTTCGAACCCGGCAACTATGTGCTGGGCTTTGCCACGCTCGGCGGTCGCCGCATTGCAGTGGGCGGCGAGGATTTCACGCTCAAGGGTGGCTCGCCCAACCCCGCCGGATTGCGCAAAAGCGTCTATGCCGAGGATCTCGCGCTCCAATATAAAGTGCCGCTGGTGCGGCTCCACGAAGGCGGGGGCGGTAGCGTGGCGGGCGCGAGCGGCAAGAAAGCGGCGCGTCCATTGGGCGACCCAGTCTTCTCGACACCGCGGTTTCTCTCCGTCGCACAAATTCTAGGCGAGGTGCCAGTGGCAACAGGTGCCATGGGGCCTGTTGCAGGCTTACCTGCCGCGCGGCTTGTGGCCTCGCATTTCTCCGTCATGGTCGATACCGCGCAAGTACTGATTGCCGGGCCCAAAGTGGTGGAACGCGCGCTCGGCGAACAACTGACGAAAGAAGAACTCGGCGGCGCCGACGTCCACGCCAAAAGCGGCGTCATCGACAATGTGGCGACAAGCGAAGACGACGCGCTAGCGCAGATCGCGCGTTTTCTCTCCTACGTTCCCGACAATGTGTGGCAATTGCCACGGGACGCGGAAGCGACCGACGACCGCAACCGCAAGGATGAAGCGCTGCTCTCGATCGTGCCCAAAGACCGGCGCAAACCGTTTCAGATGCGCAAGATCATCAAAGCGGTGATGGACGAAGGCACGTTCTTCGAGATGACCAAGAAATTCGGCCCCTCACTCATCACGGGACTGGCACGCCTCAACGGCAGGAGCGTCGGAGTCATCGCCAATGACTGCATGTTTTACGCAGGTGCGATGACGGCAGACGCGGCGCAAAAGCTTCGCCGCTTTGTCGATTTCTGCAACACGTTCCACCTGCCCGTGATCTCGCTCGTTGACGAGCCGGGCTTTATGATCGGTTCGGCGTCGGAAAAATCCGCAACCATCCGGCATGGCACAGCCGCCATCGCCGCCGTCATGCAGAGCCGCGTGCCCTGGGCCTCCGTCATCGTCCACAAAGTTTTTGGCGTGGCGGGCGCAGCGCATTTCGGCCCCGGCGGATTCGTGCTGTCATGGCCGAGTGCTGCAACAGGTGCATTGCCCGTCGAAGGCGGCGTCGCCATCGCCTTTGCCCGCGAAATCGCCGCCAGCCCCGACCCGGACGCCTTGCGCAAAGAGCTTGAAGAAAAACTCGCAAGCGGCCAGTCGCCTTTTCCACGCGCGGAAGGCTTTTCCGTGCATGAACTCATCGACCCGCGCGAGACGCGACCGCGGCTCTGCGATTGGCTCGACTGGATCGAACCGCGCCGCGGCATCACCCTCGGCCCTTACACCACAACCATGCGGCCCTGACCCATGCCCCTGCGCCAGACAAATGCCTTGAGCGAAAACCCCAACGGCTTGCCGATGCGCGTTGCAGGGCGATACACACGCGTGATCGGGGCGAGCATCGCCCGCGCCTGGGAAAATGTGCGCGACTGGGAACATCTGCCCTGGCTCCACGCCGATAGTTTCTCCGACTGCCGACTGGACGAAGAAGGCGATTGGGGTTGGCGGGCCGTGACGAAAGGTGCGGGCACTGCCGCTGCACAGGAAACCGTGATTGAGCTGGCGATTGACGCTGCCGCCTCGCGCTATGTGTCACGCACGCTCGAAGGCAGCTTGCCGGGCGTTGAAATCTGGACGCGGCTGACGAAGCTCGACACACATGAGACACGCGTGGAGGTGGAATTCCATCTGCCGCATCTGACCGAGGCGCAAGCCGACAAGGCCGGTGCCGGTCTCGTGCGGCTTTACACCAAACTCTGGGACGAGGACGAGGCGATGATGATCGCGCGTCAGAAGGCGCTGGATGCGCGCGCAACATCGAGAAACCCCGCGCCCGTGGCGCTCGGAACCGCCCGCGACCTCAGCGCTTCGCTGCCGCGCTTGGTCGAAAGCGATGCAGGACCGATCCGCCTGATCAAACTGGGTGACGAGATGCGCGCCTACCCTGCCCGTTGCCCGCATCTGAAAGGCCCGCTGCAATTTGCCGAGCCCGATGCGGCAGGTTGCGTCACCTGCCCGTGGCACGGCTATCGCTTCGATGTGACGAGCGGCCTATCGGCTGACGGACGCGGATTGTCGCTGGGCGCAATACCGCAAATCAGCATCGACGAACGGCAAGAGGCGTGGCTCCTCTGGCCGCAATAAAAAAGGCCTCGCCGGAGCGGGGCCTTTTCCATTTAGATGTCTCGCATTAGCGAGTCTGAGCATTCAGGATCGCGCCCGTGAAGGCATTGATGAGCAGCGTCACGGCACGGCCACGATCATCACGGGCATCGGCCTGATAATAATCGTCGTAAGCAACGACATTGTCGAAGCGCGAAAACTTCTTCTGTTCAAGTGCCGGACGGAACGAGTCGAAGTCACGATATTCGGCGCGGGCATAGGACGGGCCATTGTAGGAGTTCGTAGCTTTCTGTGAGAGCACACGACCGTTCATAGCATGCACTCGCAGCATCACCGGCTGGCCGCGACGGTTGAGGCCCCGCACCTGATAGACGCCGCGCTGATCCTTGAGGCTCACGAGATCAAAGTTCTGGAAGCCTTTGTCACGCAGGCCCGCAAGCAGCTGATTAATCGGCATGCCTTTGGGGTCATACTTAGGACGGTACTTCGATGTCTTCACATTGCTGATTGTGCCGTCATAGGCATCCGCCCGTGCCTCAACGATGAAGCCGCGCGCTGTCACACCTTCAAAATTGTAGAACTTGCCGTTCTTGGCGAGATTGATGTCGGTAACCGTGGCACCGGTGCGGTTTTCAAGCTGACGCACGACCTGACCGAGCGGCATGATGTGGCCGCGTTGCACGCGGTACTGGCTGTAGTCATTGCCCTGACGGACCTGCGTCTTGGTGACCGTGACCGACAGCGTCGCACCGGGCTTGTTGGGCTGGCCCTGGTGGCCATAGGGCTGGGCTTGAACGGCGAGCGGTGTGAAAGCGACGAGCGCGGTGCCGAGACCGGCAATGGCGAGAAACGACTTCATGTGAGTCTCCTGAAAAAATGTGGACCGGAGATCGATCCTTGATGCTGATATTGATGCCCGCCGCCTGAACTCACACTGGACGTACTATTCATAATTCGTTCATAGCGACATTTTTTGAAAAAACTTAATCGGGGTATTAAAAGACCCCGCCGAAGCGGGGTCCTAAATTTCTTGTCATTGGGTCGGCTTAACGACCGATCGAGAGAATAACGCCGGTATAGGCGTTGATGTTCAGGTACACGAGGCGACCACGATGGTCATGGGCGCGCACGCGATAATAGTCATCGTAATAAACCGGGCGGCCAAAGCCGTAATAACGCTGGCGTTCAAGGCCCGGACGCCAATGACTGAACTCGTGACGCCTCATATGGCGATAGGCACGACCGTCCTGACGATCATGTCGATTGGCATGGCGGTCAGCATGGCGATCATTGTGGCGATAGACGTCACGTTCATAGTGTCCACCGCGCGGGCCGGTGCGTTCAACATGACGATAGCTGTCGGCCTGTGCCGCAATCGGTGTGGCAATGGCCAGTGCGGCGGCGATGCCTGCCAGAGCAAGAAAATTCTTCATGTTAGCCTCCATCGGAATTGTTGAGGACGCACCCCAGACACAGAACAATGGGCACTTGGTCCTGAACCGTGGATGGCACCGGTGTTCATCTGGCGTTCAGAAAGAGGTCATTTTGTGGCCACTCCCGCAACGACCTAGCCGCCGAGAAAAAGCCTGCCGACCTGCGGATTTTCGAGCAAATCCTTGCCGCGCGCGGCAAGCGCCACGCGGCCTGCGACCATTACATAACCAATATCGGCAAATTCGAGCCCGCGTTTGGCATTCTGTTCGACCATCACGATGGTCTTGCCGTGCGAGTCGCGCAGGTCAGCGAGAATCTCAAACACCATGTCGATCATGCGCGGCTCAAGCCCGATGGACGGTTCGTCCACTAGAAGCACATCGGGGTCCATGATCAGCGCGCGGCTGATTTCGAGCAAGCGCCGCTCGCCGCCCGACAAAACGCCTGCCCGTTCGCGGCGGCGTTTGGCAAGACGATCATATTGCGCCAGCACTTTTTCGGTGGCTGCCCGCGTCGCGCGACGGTCGTTGAGCAGATAGCCACCCATCAACAAATTTTCCTCAACCGTCATGTCAGGGAAAATGGAATTGTCCTGAAGAATGTAAGCAATCTTCGCGTGGCGCAGCTTATCGCTGGGGCTGAGGCCCGTCACATCGCGCCCGCCCGCAACCACCTTGCCGCTCGTGATGTTGGTGAACCCGAAAATCGAATGGAGCACAGTCGATTTACCCGCGCCATTGGGACCGACAATGCAAAGGCTTTGACCTGCCCCCACGGCAAGATCGACACCATGGAGAATTTCCATCGCGCCATAGCCCGCGTGCAGGCCCTGAAGGTCAAGAAGCGGTGCCCCGCCCGCCAGCGCGACAATCTCGTCGCGCGACACCTGTACCCCGAGCGCCTCGGCTTCGCGCGCCACATCACCCACCGACATCGCGGGCGCGATGCCGCCTTCGCCATATCCGGCGGCGCGGGAGGGTGCGTCGGGCGTCTTGTCTTCACCCATCATTGCGCTCCCAGATAAGCATCGAGAACACGCGGATCATTGCGCACCTCGTCGGGCGTGCCCGACGCCAGCACGCGGCCATGCGCAAGACAGGTGATGTGCTCAGCCAAATTCATGATGACGCGCATATTATGCTCGATCACAAGCAGCGTCACGCCGAGTTCCTTATTGGCGCGTTGCAGCCGGTCGATGAGCCCGTTGATGAGCGTGGGGTTGATGCCGGCCGTCGGCTCGTCAAGCAGCAGCAGTTTTGGTTCGCTCATCAGCGCCATGGCAAATTCGAGAAGCTTCTGCTGACCGAAGCTCAGGCGACCGCCATATTCAAACCGCTTCTCGTGAAGTCCGACAAAGCTCAACAGGTCTTCCGCCCGCGTCTGTGCGCCGCGCGCCTTCAGCCGCAACAACGACAAGACATTGCCCTGCGACGCACGCGACGAGATTTGCATATTCTCCATGCAGGTCATCTCGCCATAGATACGCGTTTGCTGATAGGTCCGCGCGAGGCCCTGCCGCACAATCGGTCCGACGCGAAGATGCGAGATCGACGCGCCGTTAAAAATAACGTCGCCGCCGTCCACGGGATAAGCACCCGTGATCGCACCGAATAAAGTCGTTTTGCCCGAACCATTAGGTCCGATGAGACCGGCGATTTCGCCTTCGCGCACCTGCAGCGACACAGCATCATTGGCGACAACGCCGCCATAGCGTTTGGTCACGTCGCGCACATCGAGTAACAGCGTCATGCCGCACCTCCCGCCCGCGCACGACGACGGTCGGCGAGCCAACCCATGATGCCTTGCGGAAAAAAGAGGACGATAAGGACGATGAGCACCCCGAGTGCCACGCGCTGCCAGCCAAGGAGATAAGTCCAGAAGAGTTCTTTGGTGATGTGAAAGACAATCGCGCCGATGACCGGGCCCCAGAGCGTGCCCTTGCCACCGAGGATTGCCATCAGCACCATCCAGACGCCAAAGGTCGCGCCCGAAAAAGCCACGTCGCGCGGGTCAATGAAGCCGAGCATATTGCCCGCGACACCACCGGCAAGACCGAGGAACACAGCCGAAATCGCCCAAGCGACGGTTTTGATGGCGGTGGTGTGCAGACCCATAGCTTCGGCCTTGTCCTCATCATCGCGGATCGCATTCATGGCGAGGCCAAAGCGCGTGCCATAGAGCCAGCGCAATGTGAGGAAGCAGACCGCTGCAATGGCCAGCATCACGAAGTAGAAAAACAATTCGCGCGACCCAAGCTCGCCGGGAAAAAGCGGCAGCGACATGCCGGACCCCGCGCCGATGTAATCCCAACCCGCCGCAAGCTCACCCGCCGCAATGCCGAGACCAAGTGTGGCAATCGCAAAATAATGGCCGCGAATGCCAAGCAGCGCCGCACCGAAGACAAGCGCGGCCACCAGAGCCAAAAGCGCCGAAAGCAAAAGGCCGAGTGTCAGCGCATCAAAATACGGCAAGCCGCTGTCGCGTTGCATGACGGCGGTGGCATAGCAGCCGATGCCGAAGAAGATAACATTGCCGAAGGAATTATAACCAAGCTGGCCACCGAGCACATCCCATGTCTGGGCGAAGACAACCATGAGCCAGAGGAACGCAAGCTGCGTGACAAGCCCCGGCATGATGAAAGGGGCGGCAAGCGAGACAAGCCCGAGGACGACGAGAACCAGCCACTCGGGCGTCTTGCGTAAACGGTCGAGAACGGGGTCAATCATGACAGATATGTCCTGCGCCGCGCCGCGCGCCAGTTGCGCCAGACAAGGATCAGCACCATCAGCGTGAAGACAAAGGCGATCTGGTATTCCGCGCCGAGTACAAAGCCCGCGACATTTTCAAGGGCACCCAGCGACAGGCCTGCGACCACGACACCACCGACATTGCCGAGGCCCGCAACCACCACGATCATAAATGAGCGCACCGTATAAGGCAGGCCGATATAGGGATGGATGGTCCATGCCATGACGGCAAGGCTGCCCGCCGCGCCACACAGTGCGCCGTTGAGACCATAGGTCATGGCATAAACGCGGTCGGTGTTGATGCCGAGAATATGCGCCGCACGCGGGTTTTGTGCCGTGGCGCGGATCGCCTGCCCCAGACGTGCATGACGCAGGAATAGCCACAGCACACCGCCCGACACCATCGCCAGCACAAAGGCGATGACCTTGATCCAGGCAACCGTCACCGCCCCGTCGAGCATATAGAACGAGCCGAGGCCCGTATCAAAGCTGCGTACATCGGAGCCGAAAATGGTGTTGGTCAACTGTTGAATGACAATCGACAGGCCGAAGGTCGCAAGGATCGAAATGAAGAGGTCCTTGTCCACCACACGAAAAATGACCGTGTAGTAAAGCCCCCAGCCGATGGCGAACATCGCAAGTGCCGAGACCGGGAGCGCGGCGTAAGCGGGCACACCATGCGACAGCGCCGCATAGGCGATGTAGCCGCCGAGCACGACCAATTCGCCCTGCACGATATTGACGATGTTGAGCACGCCCCAGACGAGCGACATGCCGTAAGCCGCGAGCGCGAAAATCGCACCGGCGAGCAATCCGTTCAACACAACGTCGAGAGCGAAATTGGGATTTTGAACCAGAAGAAGAAAATTATCGACCACGCCGTGCCTTACCTTTTGTCCCCGAACTCATCTTTTATCCCAAGTGGGGATCGGCGCGCGCAATTTCGCTTCGGCCCATTTTTCGGGGTACACGACCACATATTTACCGTCTTGCACCTGAAAGAGAATGGTCGGCTTGCCTGCGTTCTTGCCGGTCTCGTCGATGCGCACGGGGCCATAAAAACTTTGTATGTCTGTGGTCGCCAACGCATCACGCACCGCCTTGGGGTCGAGCGTGCCCGCACGGGTAAAGGCGTCGGCAAAGACCTGCACGGCAGCGCTTGATTCCGCCGCCTGATAAGGCGCGGTCTCATTGTAGGTTTTTTCGTAAAGCGCCGCATAGTCGCTGGCAGAACCGAAGAGATCATCCGAATATGAAAGCGACGGCGCCCATTGCGCGGCACACAGAACATATTCAGCACTCTTGCCGAGCGTTTCGGCAATGCGCGCACTGTCGCAATGGGTCATGGCAACCATGGGCACATTGACACGCTGGTCAGCCATTTGCCGCACGGCGGTGGCGGCACCCTTTTCATGACCCGACACAATGAGGAGATCGGGTTTCAGCAATTTCACTTTGGTGAGCGTCGCCGACATATCATTGAGGTCCGGCGGCAATTTGTCGTCGATGACAATCTTCATGCCGAAGCGCTTGGCATCCGCCGTCACACCAGCGCGCACATCCTGCGAGAAGGGATCGTTCTCAAACGCCATCGCCACTTTGAGCTTCGTCGGGTCATCAGATCGTGCAGCGGCAACTTCAACCGCGCCTTTGAGATATTGATCCGTCGTCGTCAGTACTGCGAAGAGATATTTATAGCCCTTTTGAAAAAGCGACACGGCCGCGCCGTTGGCCTCGACCATCGGCACGCCGTATTTTTCAGTGACGGGGGCCATCGCTTCGGTGAGGCCTGAGGAATAAGGTCCGAGCAGGAATTTGACGCCGTCCTGCTGGATCAGACGTTCGGCAAGCTGGGCACCGCGCGCGGGCGTTGATTCATCATCGTAATAGACGACTTCAAGCTTGTAGGTCTTGTCGCCGACCTTAACGCCGCCGCGCTCATTGATGCGCGCGACCGCGAGGTCATAACCGTTGCGGGTGTACACGCCGTTCGAGGAATATTTGCCGCTGAGCGAAACAGCCGCGCCCAAACGAATGCTCACGGCCTCGTCGGCAGAGGCGGAAACCGCCCAGCCCACACACACCGCAAAGGCCAGAAGCCCCAATTTTTTCATAACCACGTTCCCCGTATGCGACATCAAAACCCGCTCCCACCGGTCTTGACGCCCGCCGCGCCGCTTCCCATCTCTCCTTCACGGACGCCGCACCAGGCGGGTCCGTTCAAGGCACAAAGCATCTGCCGGCCAAATGGCGGCAATCCAGCTTTGGTCCTTGTTTATACCATTGCTTTGGCTTCCCAAGGTCCGAAATGGCCGGGGAACATAAAAAAGGATGACAAGACCATGCGTGCATTCGATTTTGCTCCGCTTTACCGCTCCACTGTCGGCTTCGATCAGCTGCAGTCGCTCCTCGACAGCGTGTCGCGCGAACCCGACGCCCCCGCCTATCCCCCCTATAACATCGAACGCCTCAGCGAAAACGACTACCGCATCTCGATGGCGGTGGCAGGCTTTGCCGAAAGCGAACTCGGTATCGAGGTGAAGCAGAACCTGCTCACTATTTCGGGTCAGCGCGCTGAGGGTGCCACCGGCACCTATCTCCATCAGGGCATCGCCGGTCGCAGCTTTGAACGCCGCTTCCAGCTTGCCGATCATGTTGAAGTGAAAGCCGCTGCGCTCGAAAACGGGCTTCTGCATGTCGATCTGGTGCGCCAGATCCCCGAACAGCTGAAACCCCGCCAGATCGCCATTACCAAAGGCGCGCCCGCCGCGCCTGCGATTAAAGGCCATCTCACCGCTGCCGAATAAACGCGGACCAACGTCAGCACGCCCTTCCGTTCCTGCGGAGGGGCGTGTTTTCGCGCCGCATCTGCTAGTGTCGTGAGGCACAAGCCGGACAATCCGCGAACCGGATACCCCGCGAAAAGGAAATATTCCAATGGCGACCATCCGCTCCCGCATTCTCGACCGCATGTTGCGTCTGCTGACCGCGCGACCCATCGACCCCAAGACCGATCCGGCGATCATGCGCGACAAGATCAACCGGCTTGCCAAGCGCTTCGGGCGCAAGGTGAAGGACGTTGAAGTCTGCACTTTCGACCTTGATGGTACGCCCGCCGAATGGCTTATCCCTAAAGGCGTAAAAGACAGCGCGACCGAAACGCCGACGCTCCTCTATTTGCACGGCGGCGGCTATATCCTGTGCAGCCCGGACACGCATCGCCCACTGATCGCGACGCTTGCCAAGCAATCAGGCAGCCGCGCGCTCGTCATCGACTATCGCCTCGCGCCCGAACATCCTTTCCCCGCCGCCATCGAAGACGCGCTCAAAGCCTATCGCTGGCTGCTGGCGCAAGGCACACCGGCCTCCTCCATCACCGTTGCAGGCGACAGTGCCGGTGGCGGTCTCACGCTCGCACTGCTTCTGTCATTGCGCGATGCGGGCGAGCCGATGCCTGCAGGCGCCGCACTGCTCTCGCCCTGGACTGATCTGGCCATGTCCGGCTGGAGCCACATCACCCATGCCAAACGCGACCCGATGCTCTCGGTGGAAGGTGCGCTGCTCGGCGCGCGCCATTATCTCGGCCCCGTGAGCCCGACGGACCCGCTTGCCTCGCCGCTTTACGGGCGTTTCGAAGGCCTGCCGCCGCTCACCATTCATGTCGGCGGCAATGAAATATTGCTTGATGATTCATTAAGATTGGCCGACCGCGCGCGCACCGCAGGCGTCGAAGTAGAGATAAAAGTCTGGCCGGACCTGCCGCATGTCTTTCAGGCGGCCAGTTTCCTGCCTGAAGCGCGCCAATCGCTCGGCGAATTGGCGGAGTTCCTCAAATCTGCGACCGCCTCCAAGGCCTCCGTGCAGCGGGCCGCAGACTAGATTTTAGGTCAATCTTAACCGGCCACAGCGTAAAAATATCAGTCACCGGCATGGTGATACGGTAATTTTTCGGGCGATACGACGTGGCAATTTTTCTGGCCTTCACAAGCTCTGACAAACAATGGGTATACGGACCTGTTGTCTCCGCTTGTCCCGCGCGTCGCCGCGATGTCGGGCAAGTCGCATGAACAAGCTCCTCGCCCACTTCCAGCTTCCGCGTCTGTCGCGCACTTTCGCAATGCATTTCATTGCCGTTTGCGCGGTGCTGACAGCGGTACAGTTCACGCTCGAATATCAAAATTTCCGCGCTTTCCTTTTGCAGCAGGTCGAGCAGCGCGCCGAATCTGTCGCCAATAATTTCATATTGCTCAACCGCATCAACCGCGGCTTTTCGCTCAGCGAGGCCAAGCGCGTCGCCGATTGGAACATCCGCAGTTTTCCTGATGCGGAAATCATCTACCTGATCGATCCCCAATCGCGCGTGACGGTCAGTTCGGTGCGCGAAAGCGAAGCGACGATCACTGATCCGGCGCAACTACTGAACAACGCGGCGATCCGCGATGCGCTGGCGGCAAGCTTTGACGATCACGCCATTCACGACGTGGATTTTGTGACGGACAATGTGGCGCTGCGCGCCCATGTTGTACCCCTGCCGACACTCGGCGTCAGCATGGTACTCGTCATCAATCTGGAGACCGTGCGCGCCGAAATCATGGACAATGTACTGAGCTCGCTGTTGCGCCGCGTCGGCGTCATGCTGACGCTCCTCATCGTCATCTTCGTGATGATCCGCTATTCCGTGTTGCGCCCCATGTCGCAACTGTCACGCTCCATCCGCGCAAGCCGCGAAAACGGAAAATTTGTAGCTCCAGCCGTGATGCCGCGCAACGAAATCGGCACGCTCGGGCAACTCTTTGCCGATGTCTTCCACGAACTCGAAGACTCACTCACGGACAATGAACGCCTTGCGCTTGTCGCCAATGGCACACATGCCGGCGTGCTGATCTCGGATGCAGCGGGCCGCATCGTCTGGGTCAATGCAGGCTTCACACAAAAGACCGGCTACACGCGCGCCGACATCGAAGGCCGCACACCGACCGAAATTCTGAGCGAGAACCGCCTGATCGGCTCCATCAGCATTCTCGGCCAGAGCCTGCGCTTCGGCATCGGCTGCAACATTGAAGCACTGAACCACACAAGCGACGGCACGCCCTATTGGGCCACCGTCGAAGTCCGCCCCATTCACGACAAAGCGGGCAAGATCAAAAACTTCATTGTCGTCGAGACGGATATCTCACCCTTCAAGAATGCCGAAAAGGCACTCGAAGTAAGCCGCGCCCAAACCGAAGACCGCGTGGCAGAATTGCAAACCACGCAAAAGGTGCTGGAAGCCGAACGCAGCAAGCTCGACAAGGCCGCGCGCGAACTCGTCACCGCCAAGGAAGCCGCCGAACAGGCCAACCGCGCCAAATCGGATTTCCTCACGACCATGAGCCACGAAATCCGCACGCCCATGAACGGCGTGATCGGCCTTGCCGAAGTGCTGCTGCAGGATGATCTGACACCGCGCCAGCGCGAACAGGCCGAACTTATCAAGGAATCGGGCGAGAGCCTGCTCACCATCATCAACGACATTCTCGATCTGTCGAAGCTCGAAGCTGGACGCCTCGAACTCGTCATGGGCGCCAGCTCGCCGCGGGATATCGTCCACGCTGTTCTCGAACTGATGCGCCCCCACGCCGAAGCCAAAGGCCTCGCGTTGCATGGCACGATTGCCGAGAACGTGCCCGCGTCTTTCGCATCTGACGCTCAGAGACTGCGTCAGATGCTGCTCAACCTCGTCGGCAATGCTATCAAATTCACGCCCCGGGGTTCCGTCGATCTCAATGTGAGCCTGCGCAGAGACATCGACAGCGGCACACAGATTGCCTTCACAATCCGCGACACAGGCATCGGCATTCCGGCGGACATTCTGCCGAAACTCTTCAGCCGTTTCGCACAAGCCACTTCGCAAACATCCAACACCCACGGCGGCTCAGGTCTTGGCCTCGCGATCAGCCGCGAACTCGCAACCCTGATGAACGGCACCATTGACGTCACAAGCGCCACCGGTGTCGGCTCGACCTTCACACTCGCTCTGCCGCTTGCCAATGAAGCCGTGGTATCAACAACACCTGTGGCACCGCCTCCGGCTATCGTGGCGACCCCTGCCCCGGTAGCAAAGCCTGTCACGCCTGCTGTCACCGCTGCAAAACCCGCCGCACCGAAAAGCGACAAGCCCAAATTGCGCGTATTGCTCGCCGAAGATCAGCTCGTCAATCAGAAGCTAATGCGCGCCGTCATGGAACAGCTCGGCCACGATCTGACAGTTGCCAACAATGGCGTCGAAGCGGTGCGGGCGATGCGTGCGCATTCATTCGACATTGTCCTCATGGATATTCAGATGCCGGAACTCGACGGCGTGCTAACAACCAAAGTCATCCGCGCGTCCGATTGCGACTGGCGCACCATTCCCATCGTCGCCGTCACCGCTCACGCGATGGAAGGTCATCGTCAGGCCTATCTTGCCGCTGGCATGGACGGGTTTGTGTCCAAACCCTTCCGCATGGATGCACTGGTTGGTGAAATGACACGCGTGTTGAGCGCCACACCGCAACTGACATCCGCCGCGAAACCTGAAGCGCCGACCGCACCTGTCGCCGCCTCCGATAAGCCGCAAGCACCCGACGCAAAGGAAAATGCCCTTGCCGGTGCGCTTGATGATCTTGAAAGCCTGCTCGCCTGAAAGCCGCTTTCAGAGATAAAAATAAGACTGAATTGAATTAAAAGATCAGCGAGCCAAATCAGCGCGTGAGAGCGGCAAGCTTTGCCACAATGCGTTCGCCTGTTTCACCGCCATCGCCCGCGATATCATTGTCACCGACCATTTTCAAAATCTTGATATGGGCGTGAACAATGTTGAGTTCGTCGGCGTTCTGACGTTCACCACTGCGGATATAATCGCACAGCGAAGCGCCGATGGACGTCACCAGATCATAGCCGAACGAGCCGCCCTGACCTTTGACGTTATGCGCAACGGCATGAACTTTCTGCATGATATCGGCGGGGGCTGCACCCTGTTCAAGTCCCGCCCAGATGTCCAGAAGCGATGCGACATCGAGCAAAAGCTGCTCGCGGTAGCTGTCACGCAAAGCTGCGACCGCCGCTTCTGCCTGAGCGACCATCGCTTCAAATTCATCTTTGGCTTCGGCGTTGCCCATTCCACACCTCTGTTCCGGCGACCGGCACGTCCGGTCACCAGAGTGGATGAGGCTAAGCGATCTGCGTTAAGGAATTCTGAAGCAAATCATGGAGGCATTCAGCCATTTACCAGCTCCAGAAAGCCCGCCACATCGTCTGCCGTCGTCGCAAAGGATGTGACCAGCCGGATTGTCTGATGCTTGTGGCCTTCGGCGGCATCCGCCACATTGGGCCAGGGGTGAAACTTTGCCTCAGAAGCCAGCAAGCGCTTGAAAACTGCCACCGGCAGACGGACGAATACTTCATTGGCCTCAATGGCACTCGCCATCACAATTCCGTCGATGACTGAAAGCCCGTCACCGAGACGTGTCGCCATAGCATTGGCGTGACGCGCATTGCGCAACCACAGATCGTCGGCGAGATAAGCCTCAAGCTGGGCGGACAGAAACCGCATCTTGGAAAACAGATGACCGGCGCGTTTACGCCGGAACTCAAAATCACGCGCCATGGCAGGATCAAAGAAAACAACCGCCTCCGCCGCCATCGCGCCGTTCTTCGTCGCGCCGAAGGACAAAACATCGACGCCGCTTTTCCATGTCATCTCAGCAGGCGAGCAGCCGAGCGCCACCAGCGCATTGGCAAAACGCGCACCGTCCATGTGCACGGCGAGTTTGAACTCGCGCGCAATCGCGGTGAGGCGCGTCAATTCGTCGAGCGAATAGACGCCGCCATCTTCGTTAGATTGCGTGATGGTGAGTGAACGCGGCTGCACCGAATGCACATCGCCCGCGCGAAACCCCTGCAATCTGGCAAAAAGCCGGTCAGGGTCGATCTTGCCGCCTGCGCCGCCAATGCCGATGAGCTTTGCGCCGCCGGTGAACATTTCCGGTGCGCCGCATTCATCCACATTCACATGCGCCACGTCATGGCACAGGATCGCCCCATAAGGCGGTGTCAACGTTGCAAGTGCCAGCGCGTTTGCCGCCGTGCCGGTCGCCACCGGAAAGACCGCAACCTCGCGCTCAAAAAGATCCGAGAATTTTTGCGTCAGTCCCTTCGTCGTATCATCCGCACCATAAGAACTGACGCAGCCGCCATTGACGCGGGCAAGCGCGTCCAGAATTTCCGGCGAGACACCGAATGCGTTGTCGCTTGTAAAAATCACTTTAAACAGATCCTTCTGCCTTGATAGATCATCAACGCAATACGCCTCGTTACTTCTTTTTCATCGCGTCTATCGCTGCCCGATTGGCAGGTCCGCCCACAAGTTTTGCAAAGGCAATATCTTCACGTGTTCTTGCTGCTCTGATCGCATCCATACGCGACGCAACAAGAAGCTGTTTGGTTGCCACAAGCGAAACAACCGGTGCCTGCGCAATCTGCGTCGCCAGCGCCATCGCTTCGATCATCAACTGAGGGGCTTCAAAAACAGAGCGCGCCAGCCCTGCTTTATGCGCCATATCCGCACTCATCCATTCGCCGGTGAACAAGAACTGCGCAGTGGTCTGCCACCCGATGATCGAGGGCAACAAATAGCTGCTGCCGGCTTCTGCGGTCAGGCCAAGCCCGACAAAAGGCGCACGCAGCTGCGCCTCGCGTGACATCAACACGAGATCGCAATAAGGCAATAGCGTGCATCCGATACCGATACCAAGACCGTTCACGGCTGCAATGATCGGCTTGGGAAATGTGCCCAGCGCGTCCATGAAAGGTCGAAAGCCATCAAGCTGACGTTGTTCGTGGGCACGGCCATCATCCAGTTCGGCCAGATCCTGACCGGCACTAAAGGCGCGTCCTTCGGCGGTGAGAACAACAACCGACACGGAATCATCCGCCGCCGCGCTCGTTAATGCAACGGCAACTGCATTGTAAAGCGCGTCATTGAACGCATTGAGCGCCGCAGGCCGATTGAGCGTCAAAACACGAACGCGGCCTTCATCGCGCGTGAGAAGCACGCTCACGCAACTACCTCGACCCGTTCAGGATGACCCGACCAGAACCACGCCATGCTGGGGCGCGACAGGCCGAGCATCATGCCGCCGAGCGCACGCGGGTGGAGCCATATCTGGTCGGCATTCTTTCGCGGGTCGCGGTCGGCGGGCCGGTCCACAGTAAAGCCCGCGCCCAGCGCCATGGCGCGGTCTTCAATCGCGCGCATATCCGGCGTCTCCGCGAAGGCCATATAGAGGCTTTGACCGAATTTCGAAAAGTACCTCTCCATCGTCGTGCCTTCACGCGTCGGCGTGATGACTTCGAGACGGTCGAGCTTGTCTCTTTCAAAAAGCGTCAACGTGCCTGTGTAGCCAAATTGCTCGGACGTGATCTCGGAATAGTTTTTTGGATCAAGTCCGAGCATATCGTTGAGATGATCCATCAGCCCGTCACGATTGGCCGAGAGGATTGTTGCCTCATAGAGAAAGTCGATGAGGCCGACGCGGGGTCTTGTTTCCGCTTGGCTCAGGACAAGGCGCAAACCATCTATGCCGGTGTCCTTCTCATTCATAAAAAGCTGGCCTGATTCCGCGTGCGGGCGCACTCCCTTGGACTGAAGACGCGCGGCAAGACCGGCGAGATCATGGGTGGAAGCACCGGCGGCAAAGAGATGCGCACCGCGCGCGCTGACGGCGTCGGCGATGACGCCTGTGCCATGCGGTTCCAGAAATTCGACAATGCCCGTGCCGACCCTGAGCCTCAGCCGGCTCGCCCCGAGCCCCGCCACGCGGTCATGCCCGTCGGGCTCCGCGTCCAGAAGGTCAATCCAGCCCTTTGCCGCCGCTTCGGCGTCCGGCACCGCGATTTGCACCCTGTCGATTTTGCTCAGCATGGCCTCATTCCTCCGCTAAAACGCCGCCCCGCACCTTGTCAGAGGCCGTGATCCGCCTCAAGCCAGCCGAAAGCTTATTATTTACCAATAACTCAAAAAATCAGCTTTTTGTTTTTTAGGTCAGTATCGCTGTCTTATTTGCTTGATTCAAAACCCGCCTTCCGGCATATTCCCCCTTGCTGGAAAGACTGTGTCTGCCCGGTCGGATAAAACGCGAGAAAACGCCGCTTTATCGACCGGCATCAGGGACACAGACCACCGGCAAGCCAAAGACAGGCAGGGCGCGATCAGCCCTTCGCCAGACCGGGCAGCCGGTGCTGCGGTGCATGACAGGGCAAAACCTGTC
>TARA_R110000868_G_scaffold75946_3_pt1 | contig 19322 bp, 38 predicted proteins | sample TARA_R110000868 | Tara Oceans TARA_R110000868 (sample SAMEA4397489) | marine metagenome | biome: Polar Biome; feature: [SRF] surface water layer (ENVO:00010504); material: water (ENVO:00002006), including particulate matter (ENVO:01000060) such as... | depth 5 m | reverse complement strand
TCCATTACTGAGAGATTTATGTAAATCTCAGCTTTCTCAGATTTCCTGATCTCTTGCTTAGAGATCTCTGTTTTACCAGTTCCTCTACGTCCAAAGATTGCAATATTACCACCAACATTTATTGTAGCAGCTACGTGCTCTCCCAAATCTTTGGTAGTTAGTTTTTCTAAATTAAAATCAGAAGATGCCATTACGGTTGGTTTAGTCATTTTTTACCTCAGTTGATATATTATAGGACATGAATAGTGAATGTAAAGTGTTCTTTATTTAAAAAAAATAAAGAGCTTAATTAATAATTAAATTCCATGATCCAAATTTAAGATTTGGAATCTTTGTGAAACGCCATAAATAATGCTATGGCAAAACTTGGCGTCACCTTGACGGGAGCGTGCGTTTTGATGGGCAAAACCACGTTTTAAACTTACCGAGTACGCGCATCTCTCAGAGAGAATATATTCATGAAAAATGCGCTGTCAACCGGCGTATTTTTAAAAATTAATTTTAAAAAATCAATTAAGGGTGATATTTTTATTTTCAAATTGAGAAGTTAAATAATCATTATATATTTTTAAATGAACTTCCCAAGGATCTCTGCCAAAAGATAACTTACCTGCATTCCATTGAAGTATTTGAATATCATCATCTGAACAATTCGTAACTTGCAAAGCTTCTATAAGCCAAATACCTGCAAAACACACCTCCTTTAAAATAACTTGCTGTGAATAATCTTTCGGAAAAGATGGATCATTATCAATGATTTCCGACCAACGGTTAATATCTTCATTACTTACAAATTCAGGTCTAGGCATAATCTCCTTAAATAAAAAAAAAACACCTTTCGGTGTTTAAATAAACAAAATATTTTTTTTGTAAAGAATTATATGGTACTTCTGGTAGGGCTCGAACCTACATGAGCCTCTTTAGAAGAGAGGTGCCTTTCCATTAGACTACAGAAGCATACGTTTATATGATAATTTATTACCATATGGTGATCTCAGACGGTTACGATCCGTCTTTTTTTGGATGAGAACCAAAAGTCCTAGCCAGTAGACGATGAGACCTTATTACTACTAATAATGTCTTATTAGTAGTAAGATACTATAACATACCTTGGAAAAATTACATGTCTTATAATATACATAAATTATTAGCTCTTGCAGAAAAATTTGAAAAAGCAACTAAATCTTTAGATAAAAAGAAAGACAAGGATAAAGATAAATCTGGTCCTAAAAAAAGATTTCCTTTTTGGTTAAAATTTAAAAAGAAAAAAGTAAAGTCATCTTTATTTGATGATTTATTGTTAAAATATTCTGATTTTTCATACAAAAAAAATCTTACTCCTACTTTGGATCCTAATCCAGTACCAGATACTGGAGTTATTCCATTAAGTACCCCGGTCAATTCTGACAGTCTTCCATGGGGAGGTAAAACCACAAAATCTCCAGATATTTCAAATGCGCCACGAACACAACAACAATTGCTCAATGAATATTATATAGACCATGATCCATATCAGAAACCTCCATCTGAGAATGAATGGTATATAGACCATGATTTCTATCGTGAAAAATATCCATTTATTGATGATAACAAAAAAAATAAATCAGTAGATGCGCCTAATAAATACAAAAGTATAGATCCTAAATTTCAAAAATTACTAGGTTTAAACCCTGATGGAATTTTAGGTCCAGTTACAAGAAGCGCGTTAGATAACTATAAAAAATCTATAGGGCAAGATAACGCATCAGATGAAATAGCATTTATTGGAATGAAAAATGAACCGGCTTATCAGGCTGGTACAGCTTTAGTTTATGATGACAATCAGAATGTATATCTATCTAACCTCTTAGATAAGAAATATAAAACAAATTTGCCTGCTAGGAAAAATCCATATTAAGGGGTGAAAGACGGGAATCGAACCCGCGCGATTGGTGCCACAAACCAACGTTCTACCATTAAACTACAATCACCATGTAGCAATACATGCTATGTATTGCATAGAAACCTATAACTCTTTTGTTTTATATCTTTTAAATTTATCATAAAAATGATAACTTGGATTATTCCAAGGAGCTATACATAATTTTTTTGGACCAGAATGTTTTCTAGCAGAAATTATTAACTGCGATCCAATTCCTTTTCGTCTATACTCTTTAGAAACAAAAATTTCAAACAAAACACCGTCATTAGATTTATATCCATCATAAGAATTCATAAAACTATATGAACTATTTTCTCTTGATAGAAGAGCCCATCCAATTATTTTCTCATCATGAGAAGCTGTAATAACTTTAACTTTTACTTTATTTATTTTACTTTTAGATATAATATGATCTAATTCATAATTTAGACCAGAGCCAGGATGTAATGTTAATTTTCTTAATGTTTTAATTAATTTAGTATTTTTTGAGATTGTATTAAAATCTAAAACGTCAATTTTTGCTTGTAACTTATATTTTTGTATCATAAATCTGATGGGTTAATTATTATTGATTGTTTATTTTTACTTTTAGCATAATTCACACAATTTGCAGTTCCCGATTTACTGCCATTAAATATGGCGATTAACAAATCGGAATTATCTACCATCCATTCATTTCTTGTTTGATAATGACTAGCTGAATAAGCTCCAGTATTCACTACTACCTGCTCACAACTTAATTTAAGTAATTTATTATAAGTTATTTTTTCTTTATCATTCCATAAATTTTCTTGACCTTTAAATGGTATTGCGGCTATAAAAGGGATATTTAATCTATAAGATATAATAGCACTAATTTGGTCTACACCTAAAGCCATTCCAGAAATAGTTTTGGATGGTTTTAATTCTTTTAATTTATCTTCTATGGACTTGTAGATTTTATAATAAGTTTCACTTGGGATTTTTATCCCAATTTTATCTAATCTGTGACCTGTGAAGCTTATTATCATGATAATAATTTAGGTAAAATATTTAAGCTATACATTTATGATCCTTGGCTCATTTTCAACTCTGTATTGTTCAGTACAAACAGCTGCATTAATATAGGTAATATTGGCGCAATCTTTATATACGCCACTGCTCAAATGAAGATGTCCAAAAATATGAGCTTTTAATTCAGGAAGTTGTTTAATTCTTCTTGCTAAATCTTCGCACCCTTGATGAAGGTCTCTTCCTTTATTTTCAAAAGAGTCTTCAACTAAATCCAAGATACCATATGGTGGTCCATGAGTAATTAATACATTCGTATCATCTGGTATAAGCTTCCAATGATAATTTATATCTGGTCCTCTATCTCTATTCCATTCCCAGTCATAATAACGAGGTTGCACTGGCGACCCCCAGAATTTAACACCATCTATTTCAACTCCACTATCTTCTAGATAGATAATGCCTGCATCCTTAAGCATTTTTAATGCTTTAGGGCGTTTTTTACCACAAGACATTCCTACTTCATGATTGCCAAAAATTGAAAGCTTATGTTTGATAGGCAATTCTTTCATCCAATCAGCAAAGTCTTGAATAATATTCAATTCTCCTTTATAAGAAATATCTCCTGCGCAAACAATTACATCAGCTTCAGGGATTATTAATTCTCGATGTTTTGAATGCGTATCAGAAATTGCAACTATTTTAAGACTCATATTACCCTCTATCAGATTCTGTTCTAATTGAAATTCCATCAATTACTGGTGGGATTATTTTCCTTACTTTATTATCTATACTTTTAACATGTATAACTATATAATAGTCATCTTTATCAAAGAGAACGCAACTACTATTATACCATGAATAATTTGATAATTTCATTTTTAACGAAGATCTTATTTGGTGAGCATCTTTATAAGTAGCCATATTTATCTTTCTAAATCAATTAAATAACACCAACATCTTTACTTTATCTAAAACTTTTTTAATATCATCGAAATCAAATAGTTTATAATAAATTACATTTTTACGTATAAAATCATCTCTAACTGCTATTATTGAATTATTAATAATATAATCATTAGTAATACTATATGTAATACCATTATCTGTAACAATATACATTTCTTTATTTATTTTAAAAGAATGAATTATATTCTTATCAAAAGAACAAATGATATCTGAAGAGTCTATATAAGATAGACATTTCATACATTTGCTATATAAAAAAAAATGTAAATCTTGTTTATTAAACTTCTCAATGTAATTTATTGAATTAATATCTGTTTTGATTTTATTGTCATTATAAATGTGAACTTCGATAGTGCTATCTAATACAGTATCATTATAAAATACTAATGTATCATTAGAGCATTGTAAAAAAATACAATCTGTAGTTGTAGAAGCTACATCTACATATTTTTTAGTATTACAAATTGCACAAGTTTCAAAATAACTATATAATTCTTCATATGAAGAAAATTCTTTCATAAATTTAAAGCTTTTACTCTTTGCTCTAAAACAGTATCTAATAGATCTATTTCATCATCTATTATGAGAGATGCGCAATATGAACTATGATATTTATTCAATTCTTCTAAAGCTAAACGTTGATCGAACTCAATATTTCCCGAAGATAAATAATAATTCTCTCTTTTTAAGATTCTAGCTTTAACTAAAGCTAGTTTTTGCGCATAACTTAATTGAAGTGATGGTTTCATCAAAAGTGGAAAATACCATAAATGATGCATTAAAGCTGGAGTTCCATCTATCAACCACCCAGCAGGATAATTATCATTATAAGGATCATCTACATATATATTTAAATCTAAATCACTCATACTACATTTCTTGGAAATAAGGACGGACTAGATTTAAAGAAATTTTCCCAAAGAGATTTAGATGATGTAACTGTTGATGATACTACTGGTGGTGTCACTGTAGTGACAGTAGGTGCAGATACAGCAGGTGCAGATACAGCAGATACAGCAGGTGCAGTTTGTGCAGTTTGTGATGCAGCAGTTCTTTTTTGCAAAGAATATTTATTATCAAGATCCCACGAATCAACTAATGGGTGATAAAGTAATGCAGACGCTTTACTTCCATCTAGCAAAGTAACTTCAATAGTAGCTCTAGCGTAGCCTTTCGATTCAATTTCAGAACTAAATAATTCCCTTACGCAATCTCTAATTTCACGATGTCTTGAAAATGGCATCGTTTCTTTTACTTTATTACTTACATCTAAGGCAGTAAATAAAGTTTGGCTAGATACAAAGTCTTTTACGGTTTCTTCAACAAATTCTTGTAATGTTTTCATATTTTATTCTCCAAAATTTTTCGTCTCTTACAATATACATTTTATAAAAATGGGCGCAAGGTACCCGATAAAAATAAAAATTAGCAAAATTTTTTAAAATACAATTATTTTTTTAATTCAGATCTAACTTCCATTAAAATTTTGCCCAGGTTATTCAAACCTTTTCCATCTGCGCCACAACCCCAATAAGAATCTATTTTACTATCTTCGACAATATCTTCATTTTCAGTAGAAAGCAATCGTTTTGCTAATTCTAAATTTTGTTTAAACTTAGCACTAACACATTCTTTCATAACTTGATATTTAATATTATTCCAATCTGAGCGCATTTTAACTAATTGCCCTAAATTACGAGCCTCTCTTGGAGAGACTGAATTATAAATTTTATCTATTTCTTTTTGATCTAATGTTTTTCTAGATTGATAAGCTGCTTCTACATTTGACCATTCTAAATCATAAATAATGAATTTTGATTTATGAAAATTATTAAGGTAACCATATGGCTCAATTGATTTATAAAAATAAATCGTCATTTAAATACTTTCATAAATTTTTAACATCCAGAGCTAATCCATCCGTTATTAGCTTTATCCATTTCATCTAAAAATAATAAATATTGAATTGAGTCACCAAATTGTAATCTTAATTTGACCTGCAACTCAGTCATTCTTTTTAATTTTTCAGTTGTTTCCTTCATCAAACAAATTAATTCATTATATTCTTCTTCAAAATTATCAATGTTACTCATCAAATTCCCTTTTATAAATAAATACTTTTGTATTTTGAGTAGATTTTACATATTGCGCAAAATTAGTTAACATTCCCAAATAATGTTCCCAATTACCTCCGGCAGCACCACAACCAATACGCCAATTAAAAGCTATACTGTTTAAGTTTTCAATCTTGGCTATTCGTAATAAACAATGATAAAAATATTTTTCTCTTATTCTAATTCCATCAAGCGTAGAATCTGGAAAATTAGGTTTTCCAGGATAAAATTGAGACAATAGTCCAATTATAAATCTTTCATCTTCACCATTGCCTTTAATAATAATATTGCCTGGTTTATCAGCACTAAATCTTCCAGAATAAATATCAGCATAAGGATATTTATTAAATAAATCTTTTGCAAAAAATGCAGATGTTCTAGTTACACAATTACAAGCATGTGCAATATATTGTGCATTTGCACTTAATAAATCGCCATTAATTATTTCAATCATTACTTTCCTTCATTTTAAAATAATCACTAAATAAATAAAATCCATCTTTTGCAAGATGTTCTTTAAAAGAAAATAAATTCTCACAATTATCTATTATAAATATAAATGAATCATTATCAATATTATCTTTATATTCAATTTTATATGATTTACCTTTAGTAAAAGCATTTCTTTTATAAGTAGATTTATAAAGACTCTTTATGCATTGTAAGTGTTTATTATTGATCATTGGGTATATCTCGGCAATCAAAAACTTTCCTTCATTTCCTTTCATAAAAATATCATTAGCTTAATTATTCTTAAAAACTGTTGATTATCTTTACAATTTATCCATTTGCCGTGATAATACCAAACTTTATGTTCATTAGCAAATGTCATAGCAGGTCCATCTGCCCTATGACGTTCACCGTTTAACCACCACTCTTTATCTCCATTAGGATATTCAATAGCTGGTCCGTCTTCTCTGTGAAGATTACCATGTTTATACCAATATTTGTTTCCAGATAACCATTCAACAGACGGTCCATCTTCTCTGTGAAATTTACCATTTAAAAACCATATTTTATCTCCAAGAATATTAGTTGTGTATATAGGTTTCATAAAAATGCCATTAACTTTATCATTCTTAAAAACTCTTGATTATCTTTACAGTCTATCCATTTGCCGCGATAATACCAAACTTTAGATCCATCTTTATATTCAATAGCTGGTCCATCTTCTCTATGGAATGAATTATTTATATACCACCCTTTATCTCCATTAGCACCTTCATAAGCTGGTCCATCTTCTCGATGAAGTTTGCCATTTAAACTCCAAATTTTATCTCCACAAATGCCTATTTCACATATTGATTTCATAAAAATACCATTAACTTTATCATTCTTAAAAACTCTTCATTATTTTTACAATCTATAAATTTACTTTGATAATACCAATATTTATCTCCATTAGAGCATTCAACAGCGGGTCCATCTTCTCTATGACAAAGACCATTTAAATACCAAGCTTTAGATCCATCAGAATATTCACAAGCCGGACCATCTTCTCTATGAAGATTGCCATGCAAATACCAAAGCTTGGTACCATTAAACCGTTCAATGGCTGGTCCATCTTCTCGATGGAATAAACCATTTAGAGTCCAATATTTACTCCCATAACTATTTGTTTCGCATATAGGCTTCATAAAAATGCTATTAACTTCACCATTCTTAAAAACTCTCGGTTATCTTTACAATCTATAGATTTACCTTTATAATACCACTCTTGGTATCCATGACTCCATTCAACAGCAGGTCCATCTTCTCTGTGCAGTACATCATTTTGATACCAATATTTAGTTCCACTAGGACCTTCAACACATGGACCTTCTTCTCTATGAAGAAGACCATTTATATACCAATATAAAGTTCCATCATGATACTCAATCGCCGGTCCATCTTCTCTATGAAGATTACCATTTATATACCACTGTTTAGTTCCATTAGAACCTTCAAAAGCTGGTCCATCTACTCTATGAAGATTGCCATTTATATACCAATGCTTATCTCCATTACTCCATTCAATAGCTGGTCCATCTTCTCGGTGAATAGAATTATTTAATGTCCAAAATTTATCTCCATAACCATTTGTTTTACAGATTGAATTCATAAAAATGCCATTAACTTTATCATTCTCAAAAACTCTTGATGGTCTTTGCAATGTATCTCTTTACCTTGATAATACCAATATTTATCTCCATTGGCTCTTTCAATAGCTGGACCATCTTCTCTATGACATTTACCATTTAAATACCATCCTTTAGATCCATTAACATAATTGATAGCAGGTTCATCTACTCTGTGAGGTTTACCATTTATATACCACTCTTTATTTCCATTAACTCCTTCAAAAGCTGGTCCATCTTTTTTATGAAGTTCACCATATAGATACCAACTTTTATTCCCCCAAAAATCTATTTTAAGTATTGGCATAAAACACCATTAAATTTTAATAAAGTATAATTATATCAGCGCATGTATTTTTATTAGCAGCGGTCAATCTATGATAGCCATCAATTAAATTAAAATCATTACCGCTATATGTACAAACTGCTACTGGTAATTTATAATCTTTATATTGATCTATATATTTAGAATTTAATTTTCTAACATGATTCATGTTAGATTTAATTATAGAATCTAAAGATACATTTTTTTTCAATTTTTACATTTTTTAAACTATTTAATTGTGGCAAAGCATAACCATATTCTTTTGTTAAACAAAATTTTATTTTATTGCAATCATCAAGTTTAAATAATTCAGTTAAATCTTTTACAAGATTATTTTTAACTGCTTCTTCTAATCTAAATCCGCCGAATTCTTCTCCGTAATATCCGCGATTAATTATGGGCTGCCAAGATTTATTTTCTTTGAAATCTGAATGAATCAATAATCTATCAATGCAATATTTATCAATATCATTATCGGCTAGTTTACAAAAGTTATTAACTAATAATTTTAAATTAATTTCAGTTACATCGACATCTCTATAAACTCCACATCTACAATAATCATCGTCACAGCAGCTATCGCCATCCATGCAAGGATTATAATAATCAGAATCATATTCTATTTCATAATGAATTATATCTTCTAATTTCATTAGCATCAGATCTAATGTATCTTTATTTTTATTTTTCATAATTTTATCTTAAATTTCTCAACAGCATCAAAGATAGCTAAGTTTTTCATTTTAAATTCAAAATCTACATCAATAGAATCATTATTGTTGGCTAACAATTGCCATTCTGGAATGTAATGAACATATTCAGAATGCTTTCTTTTCATAGAAAAAGAAGCATTTTCTAAACCAGGCGATGTATTAGATAAATGAGTTAAAGGTTTAATTGACCCCCAAGTACTTTTAGCTAATAAAAATGCATCTTCACTTTCTAAGTTTGCATCATTAAATAAATGATGATGACTATCGAAAACTATCGGAATAGTAGTTTTTTCAAAAACTGCATATAAATCTTTTACATTATATGATCTTTCATCATTCTCTAACGTTAGTCTTGATTTAACATTAAGTGGCAAAGAATTTATTGAATCAATAAGAATTGATGAATTTCCTCTTGTACCACCATGAATATTAATTGAATAATAATGAGACTCGTCTAATTCCATTTGGTCCATAATCCAAGCATGATGCTGAAGCATTATAATTGATTTATCAATTACATCTTGTCTATTAGATGATATAACTACAAATTGATCTGGGTGAGTCGTTAATCTAATATTATTAGATTTTATAAATTTCCCAATTTCTAATAAACTATTTTTAATAGTCTTAGATGACTCTAATAGATTAGATTCTAAATCATATAATGGAAATATACTGGAAGAAAATCTAAAAACATTTATACCTTTTGCATTTATTGTTTTTATCGCAGATAATAAATTATTTATATTATTTATCCATGTATCTTCTATTTTAATAGAAGAATATTTTTTATTTAAATATTGCCCATATTGCAAAGATGACTCATTTAATGAGTTAACATATTCAATATTACCATTTCTTTTTATTTTAGGTGTTAAATAATGACAGCATAAACCTATTCCCATAAATATTATTCATCATCTTTCTTATAAAAATATAATTAACTTAATCATTCTTAAAAACTCTTGATTATCTTTGCAATCTATTTGTTCACCTTGATAATACCATAGTTTACTTCCATTACATCTTTCAATAGCTGGTCCATCTTCTCTATGGAGATTACCATTTACCCACCACTCTTTGTGTCCATCAGTTTTTTCAACAGCCGCACCATCAACCCTATGACGATCACCATTTAGATACCATTCTTTCATCCAATTAAAACGCTCAACGGCAGGTCCATCCACTCTATGGAGTAAACCATTTAGGTACCACTCTTTAGTTCCATTAACTCCTTCAAAAGCTGGACCGTCTTCTCGATGAAGTTTATTATGTAAATACCAATATTTATTTCCAAATGTGCTTGTTGTACAAATAGATTTCATAAAAATGCCATCAACTTTATCATTCTTAAAAACTCTTGATGATCTTTGCAATCTATAAACTGTCCTTGATAATACCAAGATTTGGTCCCACTAACATATTCAACTGCTGGTCCATCTTCTCTATGGAGAACGCTATTTAAAAACCACTCTTTTTGTCCATCAAATCTTTCAATAGCCGGTCCATCTTCTCTATGGAGTTCACCATTTATAAACCAAGATTTAGATCCATTAGAATCTTCAACAGCTGGTCCATCTTCTCTGTGGCGAAGATCATTTATCCACCACTCTTTAGTTCCACCAGCATATTCAATAGCCGGTCCATCTTCTCTATGAAGTTTATTATTTAAATACCAATATTTAGTTCCATAACTACTTGTTGTACAAATAGATTTCATAAAAATGCCATTAACTTTATCATTCTCAAAAATTCTTGATGATCTTTACATTTTATTTGCTTATCTTGATAATACCATAGTTTAGTTCCATTAGCCCATTCAACAGCTGGTCCATCTTCTCTATGAGATTCATCATTTAAATACCACTCTTTATCTCCATTAGCATATTCAACAGCTGGTCCATCTTCCCTGTGAAGCTCGCCATTTATATACCACCACTTATCTCCATTAATACATTCAAAAGCCGGACCATCTTCCCTGTGAAGCTCGCCATTTAAATACCACTCTTTATCTCCATCACTATTTATTATACAAATTGGTTTCATAAAAATACCATTAGCTTTACTATTCTCAAAAATTCTTGATGATCTTTACATTTTATATATTTACCATGATAATACTAATGATTTAACAAGATGCCAAAGAAAATATCATATATTTGTAAATTATTTAACTTGTGTTTCAAATTCAATTATATAACGTAAATAATGTTGCTGGCTAGGTCCTGTAGGTTCATAAGTAATAATTTCATCATTATATACCCCTCCGCCAGCTTTAGCAAAAACGCTATGAGCTGGTGTAATATTGCTTTTGGAATAGAAATACGAACCATTCGCCATTTTATAATTCCCAAATGCCACATCACCTAGAAATAAATAGGCGGTTTTATTGCCTCCTTGAGCCCAATATGAACCTTTCACGTCACAATAGTTAATTGATTTAGTAGAATTTGTTGCCCAGTAGATTCCATTTCCAAACATCGAACCAGCGTGTATAACTCCTGATGGACGAATCAATAAACCTTTGGTAGTAATACCAACCATATTTGCACGTCTTGTTCCATGCCAACCTGGACATATATTTGCTTTTTTATAAAGCTCTTGCAAATCTTTTGGAACATCTGGTCTAGAAGCAACTAATTTACTATAAGTGTCAGATGGTTGAAATTTACCACACTCTTTTGCTATTTTTTCTGCATTTTTCAAAAATGTATCAAATTCATTTTTACGAGAAACTTTAAAAATCTTATGAGTTTTTAGTTTACCCAAAAAACTATGATTAGATGCTCTTGTTTCATGTAACATAGCATCAATCCATTTCCAAGTTGGATCTGCAGAATCTAACCATTCAAGATCGGCATTTAATGTATTATATTGTGAATCAACTGGACTCTTTTTAGAAATAACAGTTTGTACATTTTTTGCATCTAAAAAGACATCTAATATGTCAAAAGCTTTATCAATTTTAACGTCATCATCAAATCTTAAAAGATCTGCATTTATTTTATGCCCTAAAACATGAGGAATATTTGAATAATATGAACTTGTAAGTTTATTTAATTCTTGCACATCTACTTTTTTAGAGTGAATTACAAGTCGTGCATTCTCTAAAATTTCTTTAGCTTTATCAATTTGAACTAGTGATAATTGACCTAGTGGACATTTTTTAGTATCTAAATTAAGATCAATGAATTCTTGAGTAACACCGAACCAGCATCTAACTAAATCTTGAATCTGAGGAGCTAATTTACTTGAAGTTTCTTCTTTAACTTCTACGCCCATCTTTTTTAAAGAATCAAGTGATACTTGATTAACTTCTACTTTAGATTTACCAATCTCTGATCCTACATCAGATTTAAGTAATTTAACTTCTACATAGCCTTTTTTATTTTTAGCCTTAATAATAGTTTCGGCTTCTTTTTCTACATCATACTTATCACTGCAAAGTCTATATTCTTTTACTCCAGAAGCGCCAACTCTTCCATAAGTAGTTAATAAATAAAACTTGCTGTCATTTGATTCTATCAGCTCTAAATTATAAAACTTATTATTATTATTTATAATGTCTGTAAAATTCAGCGTATATCTTTTAAAAACGTCTTTGATAGATACATTAATTGTACCTTCTTTAATTACTGGTTTTGCCATGAAAAAATCCTAAATATATAAAAGTTGCTCGTAAAATATAATCTTATTTTTTACGATGTCAAGAGGTCGCAATTTAAAAAAAAAGAATACGCTATTTATAAAAATGCGATAAGTTTTATCATTCTTAAAAACTCCTTATTATCCCTGCAATATATTTGTTTATTTTTATAAAACCAATATTTATCTCCATTAATATGTTCAATAGCTGGTCCATCTTCTCTATGGAATAAACCATTTATATACCATTCTTTATATCCAGAAACACACTCAATAGCTGGGTTAGCTATTCTATGAAGTTTACCATTTATATACCACTCTTTATCTCCATTAGCATGCTCAAAAGCAGGTCCGTCTTCTCTGTGATGCAGATCATTTAAATACCATGCTTTATCTCCATTAGTATATTCATAAGCTGGACCATCTTCTCTGTGAAGTTTACCATTTAAACGCCACTCTTTATCTCCAAAAATATTTATTGTACAGATTGGTTTCATAAAAACACCATTAACTTAATCATTCTCAAAAATTCTTGATTATCAATACAATCTATTTGTAGACCGTGATAAAACCATCGTTTAGTTCCATCAATATATTCAATAGCCGGTCCATCTTCCCTGTGGCGTTTACCATTTATATACCAATAATTATCTCCATCAGACCATTCACAAGCCGGTCCATCTTCTCTATGAAGAGAATCATTTAAATACCAAAATTTAGATCCATAATTATTTATTGTACAAATTGGTTTCATAAAAATGCCATCAACTTTATCATTCTCAAAAACTCTTGATGATCTTTACATTCTATAGGATTATCGTGATAATACCAATATTTACCTCCATCAAACCATTCAATAGCCGGTCCATCTTCTCTATGAAGTAAGCCATTTAAATACCAAAATTTAGATCCATATTTATCTGTTATACAAAATGGTTGCATAAATAAAAATTACACCTTATTAAATTTTTCTAGAATAGAATCAAATAAAGCAACAATAGTAGATCCTGCAAATCCCCATAATATCAAATAATTTATTTGAATACTATCGCATTGAAGAATATATATCATATATCCGCAATGAAAACCTATACAAAATGGACATGAGAATAGTTCATAAAAAAATACACCTACAATAGAATTTGTCATAAGTTTATTTCTTATGAAGCCAAATGTATTGAATGGTCCAGATAAATTTCTTATGCAGAAAGATAAGCTATAAATAGCTAAAAACATTAAAATATAAATCATATTATAGCTTCCAAAAAAATGCAATATAGAAAAAGATATATCATCTTATTATAAGATGATAAGATGATAAGAAAAATGTAGCTGTCTATGGATATCCCGAGTATACTCCATATTGTATAGCATCACACCGATAGCAATGTATATTCTCTGATGAGAGTTTTCGCTGGCTGAAAAAGTGCCATCCAAGATAGCATAATATTGGCTTGCGAAATAACGCTGGCGGAGAATTTACACGGTATGGATTATTTATTTTATCTATAGATTTCATAAAAATACCATCAACTTTACTATTCTCAAAAACTCTTGGTTATCTTTGCAAATTATATTCTTGCCATGATAATACCATTTTTTAGTTCCATCACAATATTCAATAGCTGGTCCATCTACTCTATGGCGTTCACCATTTATATACCAAGCTTTAGATCCATCATCCCATTCAGCAGCTGGACCATCTTCTCGGTGAAGATTGCCATTTATATACCACCTTTTAGATCCATTAGCATTTTCAGTAGCTGGACCATCTTCTCTATGAAAGAGATTGTTTAAATACCAAAATTTGTCTCCATAAATATTTATTTTATAAATTGGTTTCATAAAAACACCATTAACTTTACCATTCTCAAAAACTCTTGGTTATTTTTACAATGTATATTCTTGCCATGATAATACCACTGTTTATTGCCATTAGCATATTCAACTGCTGGTCCGTCAACTCTATGACGAAGACCATTTAGACACCAGGCTTTAGTTCCATTAGCATAATCAACAGCTGGTCCATCTTTTCTGTGACAAAGACCATTTAAATACCACTCTTTGGATCCGCTAGCCCATTCAATAGCTGGACCATCTTCTCTGTGACGTAAATCATTTAAATACCACTCTTTTACGCCTATAGCATTATTAAAATTAATATCACTGTCTGAATATATTTTACCATTTAAAAATCTAGTTTTATTCATAATTTTTATAAATTAAATCTTAGGAATTATTATAAGTTCATTCTTTTTAGACCATTGTGCTTTTACTCCATTAATTGAGTAATTACCACTAGTATCATGTATACTGCAATTTGAATAAATTTCTCTTATTATATCAGAGTCATCATATGAAAGAATCCATTTATTTTTATGGACAAGAATATCTCTCATTTTTATATGTTCTTGCTCAGACATATATTCTGAATATAAAGCTTTCCCAGCTTTAACATAAGGCGGATCTAAATAAATAGTTGTATTATTATCAATATAATTGAATAAATCTAAAATATCATGATTAGTAACTGTAGTTCTTCCTTGAAGTAATTTATTACAAGCAATAATTTTCTTTTTTAATTTATTTGCATTGTAACGACAATCTACAGTATATTTACTGTTTTGATCTTTGCCACCAATTGGTCCACTTTTTAAAATTCCAGAAAATGTAGTGCGATTTAAAAAAATCGCTTTATATGCACATCTAAGTTTATCAGACGTTACCTCTTCTTTTAACTTATAAAAGTTCTCTAATGTAACAGGCTGATCTATTAATTTAATTAGATCAGATAATTTATCAGTTTCTTTACCAGCAACTACGTCCCAGAAAGAATAAATTAAATAATCTTTATCATTCAAATAAATATAAGAATCAGGATATTTATTTGCGACTTCTAAAGCCACACTGCCTCCGCCAACAAAAGCGTCACTAAATGGAAGAGTATTTTTATGAATTTTCTCAATATATTTCATAAGCACAGGAAGCATTTTACCTTTTCCCCCTGGGTATCTAAACGGTTTAATATTCATTTTATTAATCTTATTTTCTTAATCACATTTATATCTTTTATTATATGACATTAAATGTTTTGGTTGAAAAAATATTGCCCGGTAACTCCGTGCCAGCATCATTATTTATTAAAACGCAGGCTAATTTATAAATTTAGCCGCAGGTTACGAGGGCAGTAGCAGCTACAGCTGCTAGGCAATTTATTAAATTAACGCCAGCAGATATAATAGCTAAATTTATTCAATGCCTTGCTTTTAAGAAAAGCATATTAATTTTATTTTTCTTACTTCTAATAAGAATTGTTTATTAGTATCACAAGAAATCAATTTATTTTTGTAATAATAATATTTATATCCATTAGCCCCTTCAATAGCCGGACCGTCTTCTCTGTGGCGTAAACCATTTATATACCATTCTTTATGTCCATTAGCCCACTCAATAGCTGGACCAGCTTCTCTATGACGTTTATCATTTAGATACCAGGCTTTAGTTCCATTAGAAAACTCAATAGCTGGTCCATCTTCTCTATGAAGATCGCCATTTAAATACCAATATTTATCTCCATCAATGTTCTGAATAGCTGGTCCATCTTCTCTATGGAGTTTATCATCTAGCCAATAAGATTGTGTTCCAAATTTATCTATTTCACATATTGATTTCATAAAAACACCATAAGCTTAATCATTCTTAAAAACTCTTGATTATTTTCACAATGTATTCGTTTACCTTGATAATACCATTCTTGATATCCAGAAGAATATTCACGAGCCGGACCATCTTCTCTATGATGGATACCATTTATATACCAAAATTTAGCTCCATGAACCCCCTCATATGCTGGACCATCTTCTCTGTGAAGTAAACCATTTAAACGCCAAGTTTTATCTCCATACTCATCAATTTTACATATAGACTTCATGATATTTACCAGAATGCTCTCATATTAATTATCTTAACAAACTGTTTTTGGGTTGCACAATTTATATATTTGCCCTGATAATACCAAACTTTATTTCCATTAGCAAATTCAACAGCTGGACCATCTTCTCTATGAAGAACGCCATCTTTATAATAAAAGATATTTTTATCAGACATAAACTTGCCATCTAAATAATAATCAGGCTTTATATCTGCCATAATTCGTCCTTATAAAATTCAAGATCTTCAAAATAAACTGCTAATTTATTATTACGTAAAGTTTCCAATTTCATTTGTTTAAATAATTTTTTATCATGCAACCATTGAACTTTAACTAAAGCTTTTAATTCGCCAATTCTTTTAGGAATATTTAAAGAAACAAATGCAACATAATGATTATCATTAGTTTTATTAAAAATTTCTTTATCTGTATCTTTCCCGCTGGTAGACATTTGAAATACCCATGACTCATCATTGTCTAACATAGATCTTATGTCCTGAGTTTTTACAGCTATAGAAATATTAGAATTTAAATCTTTAAGATCTGAATCCCATGATTTTTGTTTTACCGAATAAATATTATAATCAGGTTTACTTAAATTTGGAAGTAATAAAGAATATGTAGAATATACAAGCTCTTCTCCAATTTTACCAATACAAATATCCATGCTAAATTTATTTAATGCTCTTTCAACCGCATCAGGATCGTTGATATCAAATCCATGCCTTAAAGCATATTTATCAATACTGGAATTGATTGAATCAATTCCAAATTTTTTGCATTTAAACAATAAATCTTCTGATATTTTATATTTAAAAACTTTGTTCATTTTTATAATTTTTTAATTATTTCTAAAAATTCCTCATTATTTTTACAGGCAATTTTCTGCCCATGAAAAAACCAAACTTTATCTTTATAATGCCAATCTCCAGCTGGACCATCTTCTCTATGAGGTTCGCCATTTAGAAACCAAAAATTACCCAGTTCATCTTCAAGAGCCGGTCCATCTTCTCTGTGAAGCTTATCATTTATCCACCACTCTTTAAATCCATCAGAATATTCACGAGCCGGTCCATCTTCTCTGTGACATTTACCGTTTATAAACCATTGTTTAGTTCCATTAGACCATTCAACAGCTGGTCCATCTTCTCGATGACGTTTGTCATTTATCCACCACTCTTTATCTCCATTAACACATTCTACAGCTGGTCCATCTTCTCTATGATGTTTGCCATTTACCCACCACGCTTTATCTCCATTAAAATATTCGACAGCAGGTCCATCTTCTCTGTGCCTACGACCATTACGCCACCATTCTTTAGAACCATTAGGATGTTCGACAGCTGGACCATCTTCCCTATGAAGCCTTCCATTGTTATAATATTTATTATTTAATAAACTCATTTTATTTAATTTCATAAAAACACCATTAACTTTACTATTCTTAAAAACTCTTGATCATCTGTACAATCTATTTTTTTACCGTGATAATACCAAGTCTTTTCTCCAGTAGATAACTCAATTGCAGGTCCATTTTCTCGATGGAATAAACCATTTATGTACCATGCTTTAGTTCCATTAGAACATTCATAAGCTGGTCCATCTTCTCGATGAGGATTGCCATTTATATACCACTCTTTAGATCCGGAAGCATATTCACAAGCGGGTCCATTTTCTCTATGACGTTTACCATGTAAATACCACTCTTTATCTCCATTAGCATATTCAATAGCCGGACCATCTTCTCTATGGAGAAGATCATTTAAATACCATCTTTTTTTATAAGATTCAGGCATTAATATACTTTTTTCATAATATAAAATTCAGCAAATCATCTTCGCTAATTAATTTAATTCCAATTTTCTTAGCAGAAACAGCTTTTGAAGATGTGCTATTAATATCAGCAATTACTAAATGAGTACAAGATTTATTTATTGATGATTTATATTCACCGCCATTATCAGATATGAATTTTTCTAAAACAGATCTTTTAGTATTCGTAGAACCAGTAATTGCAATTGATTTTGCACTAAGTTTACCAGTAACTTTTTCTTTAATTTTAATGCCGCTATTGATTAATTCTAAAATTAATGATTGATTATCTTTAAGACCATCAGCTAAAAATTGCGCTTTTACTGGACCAACACCAGGAACTTGCTCAAATTGAGCAGCTCCCAATTGCCCAAATTTAGTTAAATCATCGCATCCAGCTTTCATAATAGATTTTATTGTCGATTGCCCAATTGTCGGAATCGATAATGCCCCAAGAAAAACTTCTAATGGAATCTCTTTAATACTCCAAAGACTGTCAAAACATTTTTGTGCTGATTTATCACCCATACGATCTAAATTAGATAGATCGTTTACAGTTAATTTATATAAATCGGCAATTGTATTAACTTTATTTGTGTCAACTAATTTCTCTAATAAACTAGTCCCCCATTCTAAAATGTTTAATTCTTTAACCCAATTAGTTAATCTTCCAATTATTTGGGCTCGACATCCATCAACATTAGGACATTGTATATATTCTCCCTTTTCAATAAGCAAAGAATTACATTCAGGGCAGTTAGTTGGAGTTGAAAAAATAGTTCCAG
>TARA_R110000868_G_scaffold276906_1_pt1 | contig 19344 bp, 23 predicted proteins | sample TARA_R110000868 | Tara Oceans TARA_R110000868 (sample SAMEA4397489) | marine metagenome | biome: Polar Biome; feature: [SRF] surface water layer (ENVO:00010504); material: water (ENVO:00002006), including particulate matter (ENVO:01000060) such as... | depth 5 m | reverse complement strand
GATCCGGTCGCGCATCAGCGCGACAGCGACGGGCCGTCCCTCGACGCTCACCGCGACACCGATCCGGCACACATGCTGCCCGGCCTTGGCGGCGACGTGCTTCAACAGCGGCACGTTCCTGCCGAGATAGCCGCGCTCGGCCATCCAGCGGCCAAGCCGCTCGGGCGGCTCGACCGCGACCAACGCGCCGCGCGGCGGATCGCGGTCCGGCTCGATCCGATAGAGGCCGAGCGGCGCGCTCGCGCTGGCGTTCCAGACGACGCGCGGCAGCGGATCGGTGATCGCGATGACCGCGAACGCGCCAGCGAAAGCCGACGCGGTGATCGCTGTCGCGCGGACGTAGAAGCGGCGGGTCATCCTTCGATCTCCCGGCGCTTGAGCCAGGCGCGATGTCGCTCCAACGTGTAGAGTCGCGGCTGATGTCCGGCGGCGATGCGGTTGTGGACGTGGCGCCAATGATCGGGTGCGGCGTCGCACGGATCGACACCGGCCGCTTCGGTCGCGTCGATCGCGGCCAGCACCTGTTGGACCTTGGGCCAGCCCTCGATCTTGAGCAGGATGTCGCCGCCCGGCCGCACGAACGGCAGCGTCGTGAACGGCTCACCGGCTGCGACCGCGCGCACCACGTCGATGCGCGAGATGATCGTGCCGTAGTCGTTCGACGCCCAGCGGACGAACGCGAACACGGCGCCCGGCCGGAAGCTGACGATGCGGCGGCGGCGATCGACGATCTCGTCCTTGGCGATGCGGCCGAACCTGATCCAGTGCTCGACCCGCTTCTCGATCCAGGTCAGTTCGACGCGGGTTAGGCCGTCGCCGGTGGCGGTCGGCAGGCGCATAGGTGACGGCGGCATGATCATCGCCGGCTCCGGGCGATGGCCGAGTCGGCGCGCGGCATGAGGTCGTCCTGCCCCGGATCGGAGGTCGAATGCTTGATGCCGATGTCGGCCCAGGCGCGCAGGTCATCGACCGAATAGACGACGCGGCCGCCGATCCGGCGGTAGGCCGGGCCGGTCCCGAAATAGCGGTGCTTCTCCAGCGTTCGGCCCGAGAGGCCGAGAAAGCGCGCGGCTTCCGGCGTGCGCAGGAAGCGGGGCGGCAGGTTGGTGGGCGTATCGGACAAGTGACGGCTCCTGCGGGCAGTGGCGGCAGGAGGCGTAAATGACAGGCCGGACGCGGCCGGGTGGGGTATGAAGATGTGCGGCTGCACGGATCTGACCACCCCCTGCGAGGGCGCCACCGGGGCGGACGGATCAGCGAATGCGGAGCAGTTTGCGGTAGTCGCCGTTCATCATCGCGATGCCGTCGCGGACCAGGCGCACGACGAACGACCGCGAAGCGGACATCTTCCAATCGCTGGCGGACAATCTGGTCGCGTCATCACGTCCGAGCTCGACCGCGATCTGGCGATAGGTCGCCCCGCCATCGCGCAGGTCGAGCGCGCGGAGCATCAGGTCGAGCCGCGCCAGCCGGTAGGCGGTGAGCGGCCAGCCGCGCGGCAACGGCCCCGCCGCACGCCCGAACAGGCGGCGGTGGAAGCGCAGCAGGCTCGCGATGCGCGTGATGAAATCCTTGTCGAGCGGGATGACGGCGGCGAGCGGGCGACCGGGCTCCGGATCGCGCAGCCAAAGCCGATGCTCGCCGGCAGCGTCAGAGACGATGACATGGCGCCCTTCGATACCGGCCACGTCGGCGAACAGCGCGCCGAGCGCGCGCGGATCGACCGGCGCGGCACGCTCGAATCCATCCGGGGCGGCGTCGAGAATGACCGTGACGGCGGTCAGTTCCGGCCGCCAGACGACCGGCTCTGAAAGATCATCCGGCGCCGTGGCGAAAGGACAACCCCCAGCGCCGCGCGAATGCCGCCTCGGCGGCATCCTTCGCGACGGCGCCGCTGGCGATGCGCTTCTGCATCTGCGCATGTTCGGCGCGATAAGTGGGGTTTCGCCGTAGAAACTCGGCGGCGATTTCAGCGCGCCCGCTTGCATCGGACAAGCCGCCGATGCGTTGCTGGCGCCGTCCCGGCGGCATCGGCATTGCATCCTCCCAGCCGCGCATTGCGCGAATTTCGGGAGGGACAACATTGCCGCGCAGGAAGCGTCGCAATAGCGCGAAGGTTGCGCTCAACCATGCTCGGAAGGCTGCGGCGCGAACCACGAGGAAGCGCCAAAATGGATGAAATCTTAACGCTTTAGGGACGCTCGCAACCGAGCAGATGGGCGTAGCCAACTTCGGTCATCCACCGCGCTCGCGCGAGATGGCTGGCGTGCATGGTCTTCGCCCTATGCGGTTCGGCGGCGGCGTCGATGCCGAGAATAAGGGCGGCGACCTCGCGCCAGTCGGCGCCCTCCTCGGCCGCGTCGAGCAAGCGCAGATAGTCCGCCAAATGGCTTTCGTCATAGGCGGTGAGCTGCGATACATCCGGCGCGCGATCTGCGAAATGGCTGGTGCTCATGGCGCCCCCGACATGATCCTCATTAACGAACCTAGACCAAATACATGCGCCGGCTATGTGCAAGTCTCGCATCGTTCGTTGCACCTGTTGCAGCGACAAGCGCCGCCAGACCGGCGATACACCTTATAGGAGATAAACCGGATAGTGTGTATCGTCCAGTTTGCCGCGCATGGATATGCGCCGCCTCGTGGGATTGAACTTCGCCAGATTGAGGAAGGAGAAGGGCTTTACCCAGGAGCGCTTTGCCGAGACATCGGGCTTTACTCAACAATATGTAAGCGATCTGGAGCGCGGGCGACGCAATCCCACGGTCGTCACCCTGTTTCATCTGGCATCGGCGCTTGGCGTTACACCGGCCGAACTTGTCGCCGAAACCGACTTGCCTGGGGGCGACTAACCTCTCCTGAGAAGCGAGCTGGGCGCCAGCCCGGCGAGCGCGCCATTGCGGCCGCGCGGACCTTGGGACGCGCGGCCGCCGCCGATCCGGTGCAGCGGATCGGCGCGAAACGGGAAAGGCCGCAGGGCCGGAAACTCGGCCCTGCGGTGGCGAATGCTCAAGCGGCTTTGAGGCGCTGCATCCCCTCGGCCAGCGTCCACAGCGCACGGTTGAGCGTCACATTCTGGTCGATGCCGTTGATCGCGCGGGTCTGACTGCGCCGGATGCGGCCCTCGGCATTGCGCTTGCGGCCATGCAGCCCGCCGCGAACGACATTCTCCTGAATGACGTTGAACGTGGTCCAGAGACTCCGGTCCACATCCTCGCGGCGGCGCGGCTCGATGATCTGGTCGGGCCGCACCGGACTTTCATCGTCGCCGTAGCGGGCGACAAGGCTCACCTCGCCAAGCAAGCGCTGTTCGTCGGGGGAAAGCTGAATCCCCTTCATGGTTTCGCTGGCGTCGATCAGCCGGGGAAAGTCCTCGGCGACGGTGTAAACGCCCTCGATAATGTCATGCTCGATATTCCCCTTGTGCGGAACGCGGACCTCCTCGAACCGCTCGCCTGCAATCATGCTGTTGGTGCAGACGAACCGCAGCATCCCGGCGAACATCTGGTAAGCGCTGGTCCCGTCATGGCTGTTGACGATGATGACTTCGGCGGCCTCGGGCTTACCGATCCCGTCATCGCGGCGCAGGCGCAGCATGTGCTTGGCGTGGCCGTGGCGGCTGCCGTCGCGAGGAACGGACTGCACGGCGAAGAACGGAAACCATCCTTCCCGGCGCAACCCCTCCACGATGTCGATGGTGGGAACATAGACGTAGCGATCAGAACGGCTGTCGTGCGCCTCGCGGGCAAAGATGGACGGGACATGGCGATAGAGCGCCTCGTTATCGAGCGCCTCATGGCCGCTGATCTGGTGGGCGTTGCGGCCGAACCGGGTGGCGAGTTGATGGTACATGGCTGAACTCCTTGGGCTTGGGTTTCCGCGCAGCGGAGCGCCGCGCTGAAACCCTGCCCGTCGGCGAGACCGGGGGTGCAACCGGAGTGGGCGGCTTCGCGGGGAACCGGCTGCACGGAATGGCGAAGCCGTGGAGGAAGCTGGGCGGAAGCCGCTCCGAAGGGCGCTGGGGGCAGCGCCCCAAGCACTGCGGCGCCAAGTGGCGCCGCACGACAAATGCGCCTAAGCGGGATCAGTCCGCGTAGAAGCTGCTGAGCGACACGAACGAACAGGGCTACACCTGCTCACCTCGAGCCACCGGGCAGATCGGGCGGAAGGCGTTCACATAGCCCGTCTAGATGAACGCGCTCAAGCAGAGCGGCAGCGCGCGCCTGTCGATGCACATGCGTGGCCGAGGAAAAGGAATAGTCGTGGGGAATGGTGAACGGGAGTGCGAGGACGAGTTGCTCGCGCTGGAGCGAGCACGCGATGAAAGACGCTGACGCGGCAGTCCGCAACCCTATCCCGGCCTTCGCTGCTGGCGGCGTGATTGGCACGCTCGGCGGGCTCATCGGTCTCGGTGGGGCTGAGTTCCGGCTGCCCCTGCTGGTGGGGCTGTTCGGCTTTCCGGCGCTCGAAGCGGTCATCCTGAACAAGGCGATGAGCCTGATAGTTGTGGCGACGGCGCTTCCGTTCCGCACCGGCACCGTGCCGTTCGCCGAAATCGCCACGCACTGGCCGGTCATCGTCAACCTGCTCGCTGGCAGCATCGCAGGCGCCTGGTTCGGGGCGGGTTGGGCGATCGGGCTCAAGCCCGAAACGCTGCACCGGATCATCGGTGTTCTGCTGGTCCTGATCGCGTTGGCGCTGGCATTCGGTCACGGCCTCACCGGCGGCCATGCGCTGGTGGCGAACGACTTAGTGCGGATCGCAGCCGGCATCCTGGCCGGGTTCGCGATCGGCATCGTCGCTGCTTTGCTCGGGGTCGCTGGCGGCGAGTTGCTGATTCCGACTCTGATCCTGTTGTTCGGGCTCGATGTGAAGCTCGCCGGCAGCCTGTCGCTCGCGATCAGCCTGCCCACGATGATCGCCGGGTTCGCGCGCTATAGCCGCGACCGTAGCTTCGCCGTGATCGGCCGGTATCGCATGTTCGTCATCGTCATGGCGCTCGGCTCGATTCTCGGCGCTTTCATCGGGGGGCGGCTTCTCGGGATCGTGCCTGAAGCCGTGCTGATGCCACTGCTGGCGACGATCCTCATCTTGTCCGCCGCCAAGATGCTTCTCCACCGTCGGCACTGATCCGTCCCTCTCTGGCGGCGAGCCGCCGAGAGGGAAACGCCCCGCCGGAGGGCGGGGCGTCGCGTCGCTCAGCGCGACCAGATGAGTGCATATTCGCCGGCGGTGTCGGTCTCGCTCAGGGTGGCGTAGATCGGCGCCGGGAAGCTCGGATCGTCCAGCTTGATCGAGATGTAATCGCGGTTCTCGCGGCTGGTCTTCTTCCATCCCGCGCCGCATTCGACCGAGCCGACCGCGAGGCGGTAATCGGGCGCCTTGTCGCTTTCCTTGTCGATCGGCCGGAGGGTCGCCTTGGCGTTGAGGGTCAAGGTCTTGACGGTTCCGGTGAAGGAGCCGTTGCTTGCCTGGGTGAAGGTGCCGATGGTGGCCATGTCGTAGTTCCTTTCGCTTTCGGGCCACGACCGCCGCGGCCTCGATGGCGATCGGTGAAGCGGGGATGATCGGACGCGCACCGCTTGCGGCCAGAGCGCAGCGGAGGATGGCGACGCGCGGCTTTTTTGCTTCGCGATGCAAAGCCGAAGGCGGCGGAAAAAAGTCGCGCGTCGCCGTTGCGCCAGGCCGAGCAAGGCGAAGCCGGCCCCGATTAGATCAAGCCAATCGAGAGGCCGCGTGGTCTTGCCGATGAGGGACCCGGACATGCGCGCGCATATCGGCGCAGAGCGACAGCGGGCTACGGATCACGGCACTGTAGGCACGAAAGACTGGCCGCGCATCGACTTGGACCACCCGATCGAAAGTGACACGGCCTAGACCAGAGCAGGAACTGTATGCGGGGATCGGCATCGATCGGATGCAAGGGGGTGGCTTTTGCCAGAATATCCATTATTCTCGATATATGGATTCCGAATCAACCATTCTCGCCATGAGCGCCCTAGCGCAACCGACGCGGCTCGACACGTTCCGCCTGTTGGTGCGCCACGAACCTGACGGCTTACCGGCCGGCGAGATCGCCCGCCTGCTCGACGTTCCGCAGAACACCATGTCGTCGCATCTGGCGATCCTGACGCGGGCGAAGCTGGTGACATCGGAGCGGCACAGCCGTTCCATCATCTATCGCGCGGACCTCGGCACGCTCCGCGCGCTCACCCTCTATCTCGTCAAGGATTGCTGTGCGGGTCGGCCCGAACTTTGTGCGCCGCTTGTCGAGGAACTGATGCCTTGCTGCGAAGGACCGCGCCCATGACTGACATCATCATCTACCACAATCCCGACTGCGGGACGTCGCGCAACACGCTGGGTCTGATCCGCAATGCGGGGATCGAGCCGCATGTCATCGAATATCTCAAGACGCCGCCCGCCCGCGCGCTGCTCGTCCAGCTTATCGAACGGGCGGATATGACGCCGCGCGATCTGCTCCGCGAAAAGGGCACGCCTTATGCGGAATCGGGTTTGGGCGACGAACGCCTGAGCGATGACGCTCTGCTCGACGCGATGATGGCGCATCCGATTCTCATCAATCGGCCGCTGGTCGTCTCGCCGCTCGGCGTAAAGCTCTGCCGGCCATCGGAGGCCGTACTAGATCTCCTGCCGTCGCCCCAGCGCGGCGCGTTCACGAAGGAGGACGGCGAGCGTGTCGTGGATGAGCATGGCGCCCGGATCGTCTGAGGTTTCCATGTCCACGCCCCCCCTTGCGGCGACCGCGCCGCCACGCCCCGGTATCAGCTTTTTCGAGCGCTATCTGACCCTGTGGGTGGCGCTCTGCATCGTGGCGGGCATCGCGCTCGGTCATCTGCTACCGGGCCTGTTCACCGCTATCGCCGCGGCCGAGATCGCCCGCGTCAACCTCGTCGTGGCGGTGCTGATCTGGCTGATGATCGTCCCGATGCTGCTCAAGATCGACTTCGGCGCGCTGGGTTCAGTGCGGCGGCACTGGCGCGGCGTCGGCGTCACCCTGTTCATCAATTGGGCCGTCAAACCCTTCTCAATGGCGCTGCTCGGCACATTGTTCATCGGCTGGCTGTTCGCGCCGCTGCTGCCAGCCGGACAGGGATCGTCCTACATCGCCGGGCTCATCCTGCTCGCCGCCGCACCTTGCACGGCGATGGTGTTCGTGTGGTCGAACCTGTGCGACGGCGATCCGACGTACACCTTGAGCCAGGTCGCGTTGAACGACGTCCTCATGGTGTTCCTGTTCGCGCCGCTGGTCGGACTGCTGCTCGGCGTCGCCTCGGTGACGGTGCCCTGGGATACGCTAGTGATCTCGGTCGGTCTCTACATCGTCGTGCCGGTGATCGTGGCGCAGCTTGTGCGGAGCCGTGTGCTGGCGACGGGCGGACAGGCCGCGCTCGATCGACTGCTGGCCCGGCTCGGCCCCGTATCGCTGGTTGCGCTGCTGGCGACGCTGGTGCTGCTGTTCGGCTTTCAGGGCGAGGCCATTGTGGCGCAGCCGCTGGTGATCGCACTGTTGGCCGTCCCCATTCTAATCCAGGTCTATTTCAACGCGGGGCTGGCCTATTGGCTGAGCCGCCGCCTCGGCGTCGCGTGGTGCGTGGCGGCGCCGGCCGCGCTGATCGGCGCGTCGAATTTCTTCGAGCTGGCCGTGGCTGCGGCCATCAGCCTGTTCGGTCTCAAGTCGGGCGCGGCGCTCGCCACCGTGGTCGGTGTGCTGGTCGAGGTGCCGGTGATGTTGTCTGTCGTGACGATCGTGAAGCGCTCGCGCGGTTGGTATGAGAAGGGAGTGAGTGCGTGAGGCGCCTGCGAGACGTTTCCGAGCTGGACCATATGCCGGCGCTCGACCACCGCTATGTTCATGAGCGGCCTGCGCTCGGGCTTGGCGCGGTTAGCCCGCCGCCGCGTATTCTGTTGCTCTACGGCTCGCTGCGCGACCGTTCCTTCTCGCGCCTCGCGGTCGAAGAAGCGGCGCGGCTGCTCCAGTTCTTCGGAGCCGAGACGCGCATTTTCGATCCGTCCGATCTGCCGCTACCCGATCAGGTCGAGGGTGATGACCATCCCGCGATTCACGAATTGCGCGAACACGCTCTGTGGTCCGAAGGGATGGTCTGGTGCAGCCCGGAACGTCACGGCCAGATCACCGGCATCATGAAGGCGCAGATCGACCATCTGCCTCTGGAGATGAAGGGGATGCGTCCGACCCAGGGCCGCACGCTCGCGGTGATGCAGGTATCGGGGGGATCGCAATCGTTTAACGCAGTCAACTCGCTGCGCCTGCTTGGTCGCTGGATGCGCATGTTCACCATCCCCAATCAGTCGAGCGTGGCGATGGCCTACAAGGAGTTCGACGATGCCGGTCGTATGAAGCCGTCCAGCTATTATGACCGCATCGTCGATGTCATGGAGGAGCTGGTGCGGTTCACGGTGCTGCTACGCCCGCACGCTGCGCAGCTTGTCGACCGCTATTCCGAGCGAAAGGCCGCCGGCGTGGCGGTCGACCCGGCCAACGACCTGTCGGCGATCGCCATCGCGTCGCAAACATCACAATGAATCCTATTCGCGAGCCGGGCCATGCCCGGCGAGCGACGACTATCTCTGCATGACCATAGCGGCCGCGCCCCAACCGGGCGCGGCCGCTATTTTTTGGGATAGCTACAAAAGGAAAGCCGGGACCGCTTGCGCGGCCCCGGCCCAATGCCGCTATTCGGCGGCGACAGCATAGGACGCTTCATCGTCCTGCGCTTGTGCTTCGGAGGTCTCCGCTTCGGACGGCTGCTCCACGGCTTCGGCTTCCTCGGCCTCTACGGGCGCGAACTGCTCCGTCTCCGGCTCGGGGGTCCGCAGGGTAACGGGCAACCATCCCGTCCCGGCCAGAAGCTGCTCGGCGGCGTGCGCCATGTCGGGCTTCTTCATGTCCGCGATGCGGCGGGCAGCATCCTCGGACACGCCTTCGGACACGGCCTCCACGATATGCGCCTTGGTGACGCGGCCAAGGTAACTGTCCACCGTTGGCGTCCAGTCCTTCGCCACGTCCAGCGCCAGCGCGGTCGCCAGCCTGTCCGCCGTTTGCAGCGAGCGGGGCTTGCGATCCCACGGCAGACGCAGGGCGTTGACCGTGCGAGCCGCGCAATGCGCCAGCAGCAGGGTCCGCTTCTCGTCGTCCAGCGCGACGATGAAGCCCCACAGGTCCGCCACGTCGCGCGGCATCCGCTCGGCCCATGCCTCGTGCTGCTCGTTCGCCCGTGCCGCCAAGGGGGTGTCCTCGATCCCGTCCGCATGGCTCCCCAACGGGGTCACGGTCGGACGAACTTCAAGGCAACCGGCCTCCGCATAGCTGTAGAACAGTTGCGCGGTCAGCGTGTGGGGCAGCGCGATCAAGGCCGTATCGGGCCGCTCGGCCAGCGCCACGCGCAGCGCCAGCGTCCGATGCGCGGACAGGTCTCGGGTGAGGCTGTCGGAAATGGGCTTGCCCGGTTCCTCGTCCTCCTCGATCTCCTGCGCTTCCTCGTCGCCGTCCTCGGGCTGCCCGTCGTCCCCATTCTCCGGGACCGCCGCGTCGCCTTCTTCCGGCTCGGGCTGCGGATCGGCCAGCGCCTCATCCTCGAGCCGCACGAAACCGCGCTCGACCCGAACGCTGCCGTCATGGTGCAACACGACGAACGCCCCGCCATGCGCGACCACATTGCCGTCGTAGGCGGAACGCTTGGCCGAAATCACGTCGATCTCGTCGGACACGGCCTCCAGCTTCGCCGCCACATCCTCGGGCATCTCGTCATAGGACGAATAGCCCTCGGCAAGCGCGTCATGCTCGGTGGACAGCGCCTCCAGCCGGGCCTCGTCCTCGTCGGATAGCGGAACCGACTGTGCATAAAAACGCCGCATCCCGTGAGCGTGGGGATAGTCGATATGCGCCTCGGTCCATTTCCAGCCCTCGGCCTGAACCCCGCCCGCGATCTCGCGCAACTTCTCGGCGGCAAGCATGTCGAGCAAGCCCGCGTCCTCGAAGAACCCGCCCCGATCCTCGCTGAACAGGTCGCGGATGATGGTGCCGCCCGCCTCGATATAGGCGTCGGCCCCGACGAACACCGCGCGGCGATCATCGGCAGGCACGTTGGCGGCGGTCATGTCGCGGCGGATGATCCACGGTTCGCGGTTGTGATGCAGCCCCTCGAAAACCTGCTCCTGCCGGGCATGGTCCTCGGTGATGGCGAAGGCCATAAGCTGGTCCAGCGTAAGCCCGTCTTCCCGATAGACCTGCAACAACTTGGGAGACACAGCGCCAAGGCGAAGCCGCTGCTTCACCACGCCCGCCGACACGCCGAACCGCGCGCCGATCTCTTCCGCGCCCCAGCCCTTGCCGTCCGAAAGCTCACGGAACCGTTCGAACTGATCGGCGGGGTGCATCGGGGTCCGGGTCACGTTCTCGTCCAGACTGATCTCGGACGGATCGTTGGCCGTATCCAGCCAGCACCGGACGGGTTCGGACTTCTTGATCTGCTTGCGCTTGGCGCGCAGCAGCATCGCCAGCCTGCGGCCTTCGCCAGCGGTGACGAGATAGTTGCCGGTCGGCGTCCCGTCCTCCTTGGTTTCCGGCTCGACGACAAGGTTCTGGATCAGCCCCTTGTGCTGGATCGACGCGGCCAGCGCCGCGATGGCGGCCTCCCCATGCGGCACCTTGCGGGCGTTCTTCGGGGACTTCTTGAGCTTGGCCAGCGGCACGAAGATTTCGACGCCCGACACAGGCTCGGCGGCTACGGTTTCGGTAGCAGCGTTCATCACACTTCTCCTTCAAACCACACGCACCCCGGAATGGGGTGGGCGGCGAAAGAGCGACCGGCAGGCCCGCCGGCGGAGCCGGGCAGCATCCGTGAGGACCGGAACGCAGAGGAGGTAAGCGCGGGCGAGCCCGCGCGTTGCGGCCCGGCGCGGCGGGCCTATAGGGAAGCGACGCCCACCCCATCGCGGGAGTGCAACGACACAGCGACGCGATCGGGACGGCGCAGCCCTGGCCCGATCTCCGCAGTCGGAAACAGCTACAATCCGCGGCGCGGATTGGCCCATCGGCGCGCCAGCGCCAACCCGCCATGCTGATCGTCACCGGCACGGACGAGACCTGTCAGGGGCTCGGTCGGAGCGCAGCGGAGATAGAGCGGCGGTCCCGCAGGGAGGCGCCAAACCGCCTTTCAAATGCTGAACGCCATCAGTGAAGCAACGATGATGAATCGGCATCGCTTCATGCAGCCCTTGCTCTTTCCGGAGTAAATGAGGCTGCTATTTTGGGCCGATGTCTTTCAAGCGATTCACCGCCGAACTGCCGACCCAACTTGCTGCGAGGGTCGATGCAATCGCCGCCTGCAACGGCATGACACGCGATGAAGCCGTGCAGCAGGCATTGCAAACATGGCTGCTGCACGATGAAGAGGAGAGGCACCGCATGACATGGGAAGGACTGGACGACGTCGATGCGGGCCGCGTGGTCTCCCACGACGCCATCCAAGAGCATGTCGGCGCTTTGCTACATGGACGATCCTCGGGCCGAGGGCCGGTGTAATGAAGCGCCGGGCCAAGCGCCGGTTGCCGCGCGGGTGGGCGAAGGGGCTGACGTTCCCGCCGGATGAGCCGAAAAATCCGCCGCTGCGTCGCCGGAAGGATGATGGTCCGATCGTCGTGACCGACGACTGGCCCGAAGAGATTCCGATCGGTGACGACGAACTGCGGGTCATCGAACGCTACATGCGAAGCGAGCTGGACGATCTGTTCGGGCCGCTGCCCTAAGGTGCACAACCTTGCAGTTTTGCGCGTCATCGACTGACATGCAGTCATTGACTTATGGAGGTCAGCATGGCGGTGATAACGATCCGAAACATCGACGACGCGATCGAGAAGCGGCTGCGCGTGCGCGCCGCGATCAACGGCCACTCTATGGAGGACGAAGCGCGCGACATCTTGCGCTCAGCGCTTTCGACCGATGATCCGCGCCCCCGCAATCTCGCGCAAGCGATCCATCGGCGCTTCGGTCCGCTCGGCGGTGTCGAGCTTCCCGAGACGCCCCGCGAGGCCATCCAGCGGCCGGTGAACTTTGGCGAATGATCGTCCCCGGCATCAACGTCATCTCCGAGCTGATGCGGCGCGAGCCCGACGCAGCGGTGATCGCGTGGATCGGGCAGCGACCGACGGAGGGCGCTTCACCACGACATTGACGCAGGCGGAAATCTTCTATGGCTTGGCGCTGCCGCCCGAAGACCGCCGTCGGGACGCGCCGATGGTGGCCGCGCTGCCGATGTTCGAGGTCGATCTGGCCGGGGGGCTATCGTTCGATAGCGGTGCCACCTTGGCCTATCCTGACATCGCGGCGCCAGCGCGGCGCACGGTTAGCGATTCGCAATGTCATCGACTTGACCGATTGCGGCATCGCGGTGGTAAACCCTTGGACAGAGACATGGACTGCGCCGCCGTCCGTTCTTATCTGCGCTGCCCGGCACTAGGCGAATCCGCCGAGACCGCCCCGTTCAATTTGGCCTATTGTGCCATTCGCCGTCCTACACGCCGCCGACGGCGGATGCGCTCATCCCCGTCGTCGGCGAGTATATCGACTTTCAGGCCATGCCTCCGGTTAAGCCAGTAGTTCAAGCTCTTCATCGCCTGGCCATTCTGGATCAAAGAATTTCTGGTCGTCTCCATGTTCGACGAAAATGCCGTTAAACCCGCTCGTTGCGGTGCGGAAACTGTCGCAGATGGCATCGGCGAGTCCGCGTCGATCCATGCCGAGCGTAACCGTGACGCTGTAGATGGCGGAGGCTTTGGAATCGCACCAGATTGTGGAGACACGTAGCCGCACGTCATCAGGCATTGCGTCCACGACGGCCTTCATCGTCTGCAATTCATGTGCGACCGAGTAGCGGCTCTGGAGGAGAACCCCTCGATGCTCCAGTTCATCGTAGGGGACCTTGGGGCCAGCATCGCGCCATTCGATCCCCTCTTGATGGGCGAGCGCGGCGGCCAGATCGTCGTCCATCTGCTCATAGTCGACCGGCGGTGTCTGCGGCGCTCCCCATTGCGACGCCCGGCGCAGAATCTCTGTGTGCAGTTCCGAGTCATCCGCGATCTGGACCGTCGTCATGTTCTTCTCGACCACCAAGATGCCGGCATCGACCAGCGAGTGCAGGGCGACATCGAAATTCGGATCGCGCGCGAGGTTGGGCAGTATCGATACAGGCGTTCCCTCGAAGGTCAGCCATAGCCGTTTGGGATCAAGCTTAGGCGTGAAGCCGGAACCGCCTTCGACATTCAGCAGCATTCCCGAGATGATCGCAAGGCGCAGACGCTGCCCCGGACCCGAACCAGGCCGCAGCAACGATGCGTTCGCCCGAAGGACGATCTCAAGACTGAGCGCATAGGGAAGGACATCGCGCACCCACAGGTCTGAGGGTGTCAGCGCTCCCTTACTCTTCTGATCGAGAGAAGCCGATACCGGACGATGGCAAGCCTGCGGCAGCGCCTTGATCAGATTCCCCCAATAATCATACGGACTGGCCGCGCCCTGCCGCTGACCGATCCGGGCGTTGAGATCGTGCCAACTGCGATAGCCACCCGCCACAGCGACGGCATTCTGGCATTCGGACAGCGGAAAAATCATCGCGCTGGCCTGGAGGAGGCGCTTGAGCTGCTTGGCGCACTTCTTGGCGCCATCGAGAGTGGAGTACATCGTCGCATCCTTCATTCCGGCCTTGAAGATGCGCTGCTCATCTCTCTAGCGGCCGAATAAAGTTGCGGTCACAACAGAGCAAAATTCGTTGGATCAACGATCCTTCGCCAAGGCAGCGGCCGCGCCGACGATAGCGGCGCACGCCAGAAACTACGCCGGTCCATTCAAATTGCAATACCGGACCCGCGACGATGAGCGCGGTGCGGGCTGAGGATCGTCGAATAGGACCAAGTTCGGCACGACCGGGCCATCCTCCATCGATCAGGGGGCTGCCGAGCGCGCGCCTACTTCAATCGCTTTGAGCTCACTTCGGGCCGCATCGACGAACGCGCATTTCGCCGCGAAGTGATCGCCGTCCTCCCCGCTGCTTTCTCTGCCGTTGGCTGAAAGCGCCAAATCGCAAACTCGCTTCGCGCACTGCTGCACGGCATCGGTGGAGAGAAGGGATATCTCCGCGTAGAGCGCAAGCAACGGCGTGACGTTGTCGATCGACTTCGAACCGGCCCCTGCGACGAGCAGCACATTGCGGTCCGCTTCCGCGATGAACTTCGCGTAGAGCCGTTGCCGTTCCAACAGGCGCTCGCGGACAAGCCCAAGCTTCCACTCATGCGAGCGCATCCCGCGCCCTGCGACATAGCTCGCGATACCGGCGATCAGGGCGGCGCCGAGCGACGCGATGATAGGGATAAGAAACTGTGCGGAAGACGCTGTCATAATGCGGCCCCCATCAGTCGCGAACCCCGGATTGTGGTAACGCCTTCTCTATGAGCTCAACCTTTGCGATCTTCTTCCGCGATCTAGCGGACCGCTGGCTGGAGACGGAATAGCCGAATTCCAGAAAGAAATGTGCGACCCTGATCGTCCCATGGATCGGTGCGAGATGCGCGTCCCGGTCATGTTCGGTGTCGAAATCAGCGGCGGGAAACATCGTCGAAGGGGCCTCAAAAGCGCCGCCCGTCGGTGACGGTCTCAGCCGAAGAGTTGTCGATCGGGCCGCGTTGGACAACTCTTCGCACAGCGGCGTCAGCACATCGTGCTTGGGATCGGTCAGCATAGCGACCATCGCGGCGACAGCTTCCCCGCGCGCGTAGATGCCGGTCACGAAGCGGCCCAGACCCTTGTCGCCAAGATAATGATCCCGGTCGGCCTTGAAGCGGCTCATCTTCTTGAACTCGAATACCAACGCAACGGATTGAGTGGTGGTGTTGAAGCTGTAGACGATATCAGTCCGTCGCTCCTCTTGAACCTCCGCCGTTTCGAGATCCATTTCCAGAATGACATTCTCGGCGGACCAGTGGCCGAGCAGACCACGGCGCCGGCCCGTCACCAACTCAGCATGGGTCTTCAGCGCCTTTGTGAGCACGGGTTCATGAAGTTTCGGATGGAAGCCTGGCTTTTGGTGAGCGGCAAGCGTGGACCAACTCTCCATTAGCGCGTCAACCGCCTCGGTCGCGCTTTGGAGAGGAAATGCCGTTAGCCAGTCGGATGTGCCAGTCACGCAGGCACTCGCTTCGATGGAGAAGGGTCGGCCGCCACGCGCTGCACTGTGCGGACCATCTGCTCGGCGTCGCGTAGCGCATGGCGAACGGTCCAACTTCGGCGGGCGAGCGGGCGTACGAGATAGAGATCGCCGCCGTTCCATATCTGCGTGTCAGGAACTAGTTGCATAGCATCGCCCGACGGGATGACCGTCAGCCCAGCCTCACGAAGCTGCGCAACGGTGGCAAGCACCAGCGCGTCATCTATCTGGCTGCGGTCCAGAACAGGTTTATCAGTCACGTCCGGGCGATACCGCACGCGCACGATGCCGAGCGGTCCCGCCCGGCTTGGTTCGCTCGCCATCACGCCGACCTCGAACTGCCCCTGACCCCCCATCCGTTCTCGCCACTCGGTCAATGCGCGACCGAGCGTGCGGGCGTAGGCATCGAGGTCGCCATGAGCGAGCCGAAGTTGCGCCAGCTCGCGCATCCGCTTGAAGCCGCGCGGACGGATCGCCGGCATCAGCTTGTCGACCGTCTCGCGCACCAATTCCTTCTCGGTCGCGCCGAGATCGAAGAAATTGAAGACATGCTCGTCGAGCGTCGCCTGGTCGGCTTCGTAGCGTGCCGCTTGCTGCAATTCGGGTACGCTCTCCAGCGCGATCAACCAGTCGCTGATGGCCTGCATCGCGACGAGCGCCTTGGAGGGATCAGGAGCCATCTCGGGGCGGAAGAAGGGGAAGGTCTCGACATCCTTGAGATGGACGCCGTTCCGTTCCGCGAGCATCTTCCATGCGCGCATCATCAGGAAATAGCGGGCGAGGCTTGAGCGCAGATAGATGGTTGCAAAGCGGAGCAAGGGGGCATCGACAGACGCCCCGGAGATCACGCCGACGCTGTGGGTGAAGCTCGCAGGTTTATCGAAGAAAACGGCGCGAATCGATAACTCCGCGCGCGAGAAGCCGTCCGGGAACAGCACACGGGGCCCGTCGAACACCGACATCAGGCTGTCGTTCAGCCCGACGACGGTCGTGCGCGAAGGGGGCCAGGCACTAAGGCGATCGGGATGGAGCACTGGTGCGCCGGTGCGCAGCGCCTCAATCGGAACATGCTTCATGTTCTTGAGCCGGTCAGCGCTTTCCGGTGTGCGGCTCTTGTCTTCGAGATGCACGCCTTTCCGGTTGACCCATTGCCGGAATTCCTGCGGGCCTTTCCAGAGGTCGCCAAACGAGCCAAGCGCACTGAGCCGCGACCAAAGAGACAGATCGTTTGCGTCGCCCCACATATAGGTGATGAGACGTTGAGGGTCCTGCGCGATCGACCTCGTATCGAGGAAATGGCGATCAGCGGTCTGCATGGTGAGACGACCGAACGCCAGGCTGAGATCGGCTTTGGGCACGCAATAGTCGAAGCTTTCGCCGTGCGGGATGCGTGTTGCCCGGATTCGTTCTACGCCGTCGTCGCGGGATTCGGCTGCGGGCCGCGCTGTCCCGACAAACAAATGGCATGTGTTCGCCGCGGTCGGGAACAGGAGCTGCTGAAGATCGCCGAAATTGATCAACCGGAGCGGCTTAACACGTTCGAGAAATTCGCTGACAAAGACCGCGCTGGACGCGCCGAGGAATTGCCCGATCGGGAGGATGAGGCAGATCTTGCCGCCGCCCTCGACGAAGTCGAGCGCACGCATGGCGAACGCCCCGGCGATCTGCCGTCGCACGAAGGGAATATCGGTCGATTCGGCCCAGACGTCCGCACTGGTCTTCACATCGCCGGGGGGCTCAGTCCAAGGCGGGTTCGACAGGATCAGCGTGAAGCGCTTCCCCGTGAAACCGTGCTTCGGACTGAACAGGTCGCCAGTTGCGCCATAGAAGAGATTGGTCTGCTTGAGCGACGGAAGCTTGACCTGCTCGCGCTCCTGGGCGGTGAGGATGTCCGCGGGATCGAGACCTTCAAGCACCGAGAGATAGAGGCTGAACGCCGTCACTCGGCATGCCATCTCGTTGATGTCGGCACCGAAGATCTGGCGCTGCAGCAGTTCGCCGCGTTCCTTGAAACCGAGCTGGCGGCCGGAAATCGCCTCCGCATGGGCGAGCAGCCGGCGAAAAGCGGTGGTGAGCAGAATACCCGACCCGCACGCGCCATCGAAAATCCGTTCTGCCAGCGGGTTGTCCGAAAGCGCCAGGACCTGTTCGACCGCCAGCATCGCAAGGTGCCGGGGCGTATAATATGCGCCGTCACGCTCCTGCTGCTCGTCGGAGAGCAACTCCTCGTAGAGGCCCGACAGCAACTCGACCGGAATGTAGCTAAAGTCGTAATTCCAGAATGATCCCTGGCCGGTGCGCATGTTGGTGCGTCGCAGGAACGAATCGAGCGTTAGGAAACCTTTGCTGTCGAGTTCCGACCAGGGATCGTGGCGATCGTCCCCCAGGAAGTCGCCGTTGAAGTCCTGTCGCAGGCAATCGATCAGCTTGATGATGCCGTCCCGGTCGCTGGCCGTGACAAGTTCATGGAGGGAGGTCACGCCGCGCCGCTTCCGATAGTGTGCGCCGACGATCTGACGATGTTCGAGATAGGAGATGAAAAGTATTTGCCCCATCAGCAGTTCGGCGAGACGGCGCCAGAGCCGCTCGCGTTGTTCGGGGTCTAGATCGTCCCGCTGCTTGAAGCCTTCTTCCGCCAGGATTTCCACGGCAGCCGAGAGATTTTCCAAGAGTTTGCGATCGACGCGGGCGCGCAACTCGAACCATTTGGGTAGGCGCTCAGAGAGATTCGCCGATGCGACCTCCAGTGCCGAAAAGGGGCCATCGGGGGCCGCCTCGGCGAGCGTCAGACGCTCCTGTGCATTCTTGAGGCGCCGGACCGGTAAGGCGACGGCGGTGTCGCCGCGCACATCGATCACGACGGTGGCGAGGTTCTGGTTCCAGATGCGCTGGCGGATAGTGTCGAGCTGGTCGCGCGACAGCGGCTGATCCTCGCGGGAGACGAACACGACCGCAGGCACGCCTTCGACATCGAAGACTGCGCGCGCGCCGATCGCCCCGTCGTCGCTCAGCATCGCGCGTAGTTCGAGCGCGTAAGGGTGCGTGTCCGGGACGTCGTCGGTCCGCAGATGCAGTTGCGCCGGCTCGGCCGAATAGCCGAGGCGGTCGAGCCAACCCTGCAGCATCTCGCTCATCGCCCGGCTGCCTTAGCTCTTGCAGGCATGGCCGGCGAAGCGGCCGTGTCACGCACCGCGCGGACCGGAAACAATTCAAGCTGGCCTTCGCGGCGCACAGGTGATGGCAGGGCAAAGCCCTCGCGGAGGATATCGAGATGTTGATCGAGACCGAGGATGAGGGCGTCTTCGCCAGACGCCGGGGTATCGCCGGCGCCCAGCAACTCCCAACGATCATTGCCATAAAAGGCGATACGTCGCCCCCACAGCGCAATGAACGAAGTGCCCTTCAGTGTCTGGCGCAGGCTGTCGAACAGGTCCTTGTGCCCCTGCAGCTCAATGCGGAACTGGCGATGCAGCGTCGTTGCCAAGCGGAGGACAAGGATCGTCTGCCAGCTATATTGCGCCGGCGCACCCTTGCGACCAGGCCGTTCGTCTGCCGGAATGAGCGCGCGCCGAACCGTCCATTCCCGTAGCAGGTCAATGGAAAGGCCGGTCAGGCGGCTGGCAACTGGCGTAGCGACATAATTCATCAAACGGCCTAAATCGGGTATCGTGCCCGATCTCCCCCGAGAACGGGTACTCTACCCGATGTCCCGGGTAAAGCGGCTTCGTGCGGCCTCGGCCGATGAACCTCTCCGAACGCCGCCAATTTGAGGACATACTCGGCCATTCTCGCAAGCCGACACGGGTTGATCCATACGGTGTTCCGCTCCATTGACGAAGCGGTGCTTGGCTCGGCGACTGCCTAGCGGAGCTACCTTCGATGGGGCTTTTGTGAAGCGTCTCCGGCAACGCTAGGATGAAGGGCTGCCTAGGGCCCGCTACCACGCAGTTGCGATGGAAATGGTGATTACCGGGTGATTGCAACGATGAAAATCCCCACGGGATTCTCCGGAAATTCCGTTTTGATATCAATGCAATGTTACGATTTTGTCTCTGAGGTCTGGTACTTCCGGTATAGGCGGAAGTAGACCGACGCGCGCATG
>TARA_R110000868_G_scaffold9000_3_pt1 | contig 19353 bp, 31 predicted proteins | sample TARA_R110000868 | Tara Oceans TARA_R110000868 (sample SAMEA4397489) | marine metagenome | biome: Polar Biome; feature: [SRF] surface water layer (ENVO:00010504); material: water (ENVO:00002006), including particulate matter (ENVO:01000060) such as... | depth 5 m | reverse complement strand
ACCGGAGTCAGCTCAGGCGATTCAGGTGCGGACGGTTCGCGCGAATTAGTATCAGTAAATCAGTCTGGATTCGAAAGGATTGAACAGGGACTTTCTCCGCTAGAGCAAGCCGTTACATTTTGGGAAAGAACGGCATCAGCTACAGAGCGTACTGCAGATAGCGTCGAGCGATTAGGCGATTCTTCCTCAGATGAAGCTGGAGATGCTGACAGACAAGCTCTTGTAGATGGTCAGCCGACACCGCCAGACGCTGAGAAGAAGGCAGCGCCAGAGGGTAAAGCGTCTGGAGGAGCTTTGAGCGGTATTATGAAAACGATTATGGGATTCATAAAGAAACTTAAATCTATATTTTTAATAGTGGGAATAGCCTTAGCTGGCGTGTTCATGGGCGACATGTCTGGCATCTTTACTAAGATGAAAGATTTGTTTGGTAAAATAGTTGAAATGCTAGGTCCTCTGTTTGAGGTCATAGGTGAGAAAATTCTACCTCCGTTGTTTAAGGTGTTTGAGTCGCTGTTGGACGTTTTCATGAAAATTGTTGAAGTCGCAATGCCGATAATTACAAATTTAATAGAAACTCTTCTGCCTCCTCTATTCGAAACTTTTTCTCTTCTGGTAGATATTTTCGGAAACATTATTGAGTTCTTGTCTCCTGTACTTGTTATGGTCGGAGAGATTATAGGAACGGTAGCTGGGGTAATCCTCGAGGTGATAAACGGCGTATTGAGGTTCTTAACAGATCCTATAGGATACCTTAAAGATGGATTGGCATATCTAGCGAACGGCGGAGATAGGATCTTAGTCGGAATTGGCGGTTTCATTAATGGTATTATAGAGTTTATTGCTGGTCTTGCTGATAAGATTCCGTTCGTAGGAGATTCTATTGCCGCTAGTTTAAGAGAAGCGAAAGTAGAGTTCGGGAACGATGCTCAAGCCCGCATCGATACGAGAGATAAAGAAATGGCTGAGCGAGCTGTCAACAGACAAGTTGATGAGTATGCAAAGATGGATCCCGAAACGCGGGCGGCCGAGTTAGATAAAGCTGTAGAGAATGGAGATATAACTTCAGATCAAAGAGCTTCAATTGAAAGCAAGATTCTATCAGATGCTGGCGGTCAACAATCAGAACAGCAGGGCCCTGACGCACTATCAGATGATGGCGGTCAACAATCAGAACAGCAGGGCCCTGACGCAACCCAAGTAACTAGTATACCCACAGAGGCGCCAGCAACAAAAGTTAACCCACAAGGTGACATTCTATCAATGTTAGATGGTATGCAGCCTACAATTGGAGAAGATGGATCTGTAATTGTTAGATTGACTGGAAGAAGGGGAACAAGAACTAAGAAACTTCAGGTAGCAGACTTCTCTCCTTTCCCTGCCGAAGAGGTAGCCAAGGCAATTGAGAGCCGAGGCCTAGCTGTTAGCGATTCTGGGATCAAAGTTGCTGATGCGACACAAGCTGTTGCTGATGTACAAGGTGCTGGCGGGGGAGCAAATGTTAGTGCTGCCACTGATGCAACCAACCAATCAGCTGCAGATGTCAGTGAAGCTTCGTCTTCCGGAGGATCTGTTAGTCAAATGAATACGGTCAATGCACCGTCTAATGTTGTTAACAGTACTACCACCGGCATTATATACACCGATGATAGTAGTCTGTATAAAAGCGGGAGGCGAATGCTTCCCGGCATATCTAGAGCTGGCTAATTAGTCAGCTGCTAACTTCTTAAAGAAGTCTAACGACTCATCATCTAAATCGTCATCATCAGCAGAAGAAGTATCTACCATTGGTACAGCTGCCCTCTCAGGAATACGCTGAGGCTGAACTACTTCATTAGCCTGCGGCGCACCTTTAGCTTCACTTCCATCTAGTCCTAGCACTCGGTTCAGTTTAGTCTGAAGCTCTTCGTAAGTCTTAAAGTTTTTAGCTTCGATAAACTCAACTAAAGAATATTCAGATTTCCATACCGACTCTAAAGTCTCATCGTCTTCCGAAAGAGGAGCTCGTACATCCAGCTCTGACTTGTCGTAGTTGCGATAGCCTTCTACGTTCCGAATCTTGAGTTTGAAGTCTGCACCTTCCCATAGATCGAAAGGATTAACTGGAGACTCGTCTTCGAATTGTGGGTTCATAGCTTCATTCAGTTTATCGAAGATTTTTTTGCCATACTTGTAAAGGAATACTTTACCTTCATTTTCTGGATGAGCAGGATCTTTGACAACGTAAATGTTAGAGATGAAACTCAAACGACGCTTTTGCTTTCTAGCTTTTTCTTTATTGGACTCTAGACCACTGTTCCATAACATGGAGTTAAACTCTGATACAGGATCCTTTTGACCAAGGGTTGTAAGTGAGTTCTCAATGTACCAACCACCTGGGCCTTGAAAGCCATGATCCCACACACGTACAAACGGGACGTCTTCGCCGGAAGGCTCAGGAAGAAAACGAATAACAGCATAGCCGTTACCTGCCTTATCTACCTCGGGCTTCCAAAAACGCTCATCTGGTCCGTTTTGTGTTGATGGGTTAGTAGTTAGTTTGGAGAGTTCCGAAGTAAGTTTATCGAATCCCTGCGATCGGTTGCGCTTGAGCGCGTTAAATGAATCAGTCATACGTATATTCCTATTATTTGCGATGTGTGTGTTGCACGGTTTATTTAAATCGGGATATAGTAATATCCCTATACTTATTTATATCTACTGAGATAAACGATCTATACTTCACTACCTTCATCTTAGTCGATGACCAAACTGGATCGTCTACCAGATGTTTGTCCCAGTAGTCGAATATTTTACACAGAATATCTAAAATAGTCAACGTTTCAATACAAATATCTTTTCTCATGTACAGCCTCAGCAAGTATGGATGCTCGTTAGGAGGTACTATGATATTATCGTTGAAGTCATCTTTCAATGAATTCAAATCTTGGTTGTACACATAAGTTAAAGATTGCTGGCGCTTCTTAAACTCTGTATACACTCTTTCGGCTGAATCGTCATTGACACTCCCAGCCCAAAATCCTTTGTCGCCATCTACAAAGTTGGCTAACAAATACTCTTCTACATTCTTCAGCTTCGATAGCTTATAGAAGAAGTACTTGTCGCGGCGTACCTCAAACGACGTCTTATTCGCTCGCACCTTACCATTGTATTGATGGTAGTCATAACCGCCTTTATTGCTAAAGTGGTTTTTCATAGCTAGATACTTTTGATAAACGTCAAATGGTTCCACGCTTGATAACGATCCTCTATAATTGACCAATGCCATTATCCGTCACCTCAATCGACAGGTAGTCTACAAACCTTCTCAACAAGTCTCAGCTTTTCAGCATCCTCATATATCATCGCTTTCAATCTTTGATTGCGTTGAATCAAACTAGCAATAGTCTCTGGCTCTACTTCTTCATTCCTCTCTAAGAATTCAGTGACGGCGTCCAAATAATTGATACTTCCCCCTGATGCTTTAACCATCGCTTCTATCTCTGCCGCGAAGGTATTAGAGCTCAAGATTTTTAACTCGATAGTATCAATCACACAAACTCCCATGGGAGGTTGTTAATTCTTTTGCGATACTTACGGTACGGGTTTGTGTTTTTAGTGCGCACATGCTCAATAATCTCGCGCGCCTGTGATTGTTTAAAGTTCTCTTGTCGAATGTAAAATGGGTCACGTTTTGGTGTCCTTACCGATATGCGATGATCGTCGTCGTCGCTTAATAAATCATAATCCCAGGTTTTATGTCCTGGTCTTCCCAAACTTATAAAAAATTCAGCATCCCCTTGGCGTACGCTTTGAAATTCAATGTCATACCCTCCTGACGACCAGAAACACTCTCTAGTCATAATCCACGAGTTGGGATGCGTTTTGTACTTAATTATTCCCTTTGGATCTAGAAGTTCATATTGCGTTAGATCGTCTGGGTGCTGCATCTTAGCTTTTGGAATATAGAACATATCATCTTTCAAATCAGCTTCGAATCTTGAATACTTAAAGATTCCTTCAGTCTCATAGCAATCAACATCAATCATCCATATCCAATCCGTCTTTGCTTGCTGCACACCAATGTTTCGGCAAGTGTGAGAATTGAACCCAACGTCCGCCATAACGTCAATGCCAATAAGACTAAAAGACGATCGGTACGTCTCAATCATTGACCTGAAAAAATCTCTCTCCGCTTCGTTACCGTCATTGATAATTATCACTTTAGGCGAGCATTGATACGTATCTGCCATCCTGGAATAAAATTCCAACTGATTGATTAAATGATCTTGCTGTCCGTACCACGACTGTATCGAAGTTATATCATTTTTAAAGATCATCTTCTATCCTCTCACCATCTTCAATCAATTTAGTTAGTCTTCGTTCATCAGCATCATACCAAAGATAGCTATACATCGTATTACGGTAATCCTCAAACCACGGACCACCATCTGTAAAGTGAACTGCTTTTGGCGACTCAAGCAAATAATAATCATCCAAACAATTCCATTCAAGTGGCAGCGACCCTATAGCCGAATCGTCGGCCCAGGTAAGCTGATGCAACTCCCTGCCTGGCATGTGACTGTTAACGTAGTCAAACGTCAGCGTTTCATTTTGCTGGTGCATACAATTGAACATCATCATTGATGCCCAGTTCTTTCTTGCCATAACGTGTTGTGTCTTACCGTCCATCTTCACAGACGTTCTAGGAACATACTGCGGGTGCTTGACAACAGATACAGCATACTCTGTACTGAAGTAATTGTCAACCATTTCCTTTGGACTTTCAAGAAAGACAAAATCGCAGTCAACAAAGATACCAACTCCTCTGTACCCCATTAGGTAAGGAACTAGAAATCTTGTGTATGTAAAATCCGTCGACTGATGAGCTTCACGTTCTCTATACCATCCTGGTATTGAGCTTGTGTGCAACTTATGTATCTGAACTAACTCCCTGTGATCAGAAGTTACATCTTCGAGGCTGCTAACGCACACCTCGAAAGCCTCATGTTCGTTCTCGTCGTAACCTATGAAAATTTGAATTGGTGAGGTAGTATCGTAACCCATCATCAATAGTCTCCTTGTTAATCATCTGTTGTACGATCTGCTCTTCAATATTCTCAATTTGAAAATCGTTCCATTGTTCGTTAACTGCAGCCCACGGAAAGGCTTTCTTAGTGACCTTTCCTTTGGAAAAAATAAACATAGGCTTCTGTAACCAACGAGCCAACCACATACCGGCTCCGTGATATCCAATGACAGCACGAGCACTCGTCATTTTCTTAACCACCAAATGTATAGGATCAGAGTAATGAACGTGATGTATTTTCCATCCTCTCTTTTGCAGTAAGTCAGCTACTCGGGGCCAAGCATACCCCCCAGGAGTACCCCCTAGTGGATCTTTCCACATTTTGTTGGGGTCGTAATCTGCGAACTGTTCTTTGTGGTTAACAGTCGTAACCAACACGAGCTCTTTATATTTGCGATGGGAGTTGGCCATATCATTGCCGCCATGTTTATGGTAGCGAAGGTTATGGTATATCTCATCTTCTTTAGTAAAGCTGTAGTTGTCGTGATTGTATGACAACTTACTATCGTATATGTGATTTATTTCGACGTCAAAGAACTCAGGCTTTTCCATCCAGTTATCAATAAAAGCTATCCAGTCTTGAATAGTCTCTGGATCTTCATCTTTAAACTTCTCTGGTCCACTAGCCTTCCAGTGGAAATTAAGTATAACATCAGTAGCATTTTTTTCCGCTAGGTTATATGCGTAAGAAATTGGTGATACGATATCACCGTATCCTATCTTACCTTTCCAATTTATAACAATAGGGGTCTCATTCAAAGGTACTCGGTCGTAGTCTTTATGAGGATCGTCTACTCGTATTTTCATTGGGGGGGGATTACCGCTGGTTCTCATAATGTACTATGTCCTCATCAAAATTAATATCAATAGATAGGAAGGATTTTGCTTGTGCGAATACACGGGCCTGCGACGCTGATATTTGTTCTCTCCACCAGGCTGGAGGCCTGAGCGTTAAGTGTAGATTAGAGCCGTCAGGAAAAGTCTTTGTGGCTGCATAGCAGCTGATATTTAGATAAACAAATCTACGCGACTTGCTCAGTATACTATCTAAGGTTGAGGGGATATTATGTTCTGGAACATGCTCCAAGACGTCTGTGCATATGACTAAATCTGATCTGCCGGCAGGTATTGTATTGTGTATACATAATTCCGTTTTGCCTTTGGAAAATGTAGATATATCTTCGTCTATAGCAGGGTCATATAATGATAATCGTCCTTGAATGTTACTCGGCCATTGGAACATTATCTTCCATGTCGAAACATTGTTCTTCCAAAAGACAGCTTTACCACACCCATAGTCAAGAACACTATTTACTTTATACTTTTGAATGATCTGAGCTATGTAAGGCATATGCTTTATCAAAGCAGTACCTCTACTAAAGCCCTCGTCTTTCGAATGCTTTAGTGCATAGTAATCAATAATTTCTTCGTCTTTCAATATTCCTCCAAATTAAAATGATACAATAGCCCCACTTAGAATGCCCCGCTTTGTATCCGGCCAATCCCCGCTCAATATTAGCCTTTCCTCGGTTGTGGTGGAGGAGCTACCAGAAAGCTCAACTACTCACTCACCGTTATATTATTAATTATACATGCCTTAAAGGCAAAAGGCAACATATTACCAACTAAAACTCAAGCTCATTCTCTCACCAAATATTACTGGTGTATGCCATGTGCCAGCGCGGATGTATATAGCATCTCCTGGACTCAACACAAAAGAGGTGTGTCCGCGGCCGCCAAAAGGACTCTCTACGCAATACGCAATAGTATTCCACACCTGAACAATGATAACATCCATACCATCATTATGCCTCCCATATTGATGGCCATTTTGTACCCAGTTAGCGTATATGTGTGCCTTCGAAGCTCCAAGATCATCTCTAACATGATTGACAATATGTTTCGTCTTTCCTTGGAACGTCCCTGTAAATTGAAGCCAACGGTTATTATACGTCGCCGGAGTTTCCTTTGTCAGGAAGTTACGGTCGCGCGCGTACAAGTATTGCTCGCTAACATCAAGCGCTGTATGATCGACGTCCATGTAGTTTTTAAGGAGGATGTATCCCTCTTTATATCCCTGACAAAGATCGTTCCATGCTGGCGACTTCACACTGGCACTATTTTCAAACGGTAGCGTCATACCCATCCTTGAAATACCAATTGACCAACACTAGCCTAGTCCCCATACGGACCTGAGCTACCCCATGACGCAACTTTGGACCATATATCATAGACTGTCCGTCAGACACATCAATAGTGCTAAGCACACACAGATCATCACCTGCTGGCGACTCACCTTTGCGGTACCTGTCTGCTGGCCTTGCATTTTTAGTATAAGGCAGAGCCACTAGAGTCTCCCCTCCAACCAAATGTTTCGTGTCTACCATAGTAACAATTGTGAGGCCAACTTTGCCATCATCATCTGTATGAAGTTTAGTCCACGATTCTGGTGAGTACTCGACGAAGTAACACCCCATAAGTTTAAGATCAGCGAACTGGTCTATCTTTTTAAATGGTAAGTTAGGATCGTCTATCATGCTCTTTGGAACACTACGCTTATCCACATCAAACAAATTGTAGTCTTGATGAGCTAGGCTCGAAGGCAGAGACCGATAAACCTGCAACAGCTTATCAGTCTCCTCTTCAGTCAAAATGCTAGTTACAGAATAAGGAACCATTACGCAGCCGTTGCGAACTGAAGAGCTGTTTCTAGAGCGTTCACCTTCTTGTTTTTGTTGGCTCCGTACCAAGCTGAAGCAATACGTGAGTCATTACTGCGACCCATCTCATGGTCCGTCATGTACGTCACTGCGTTGAAGGCTTGCCAAAAGCTACCCTCAGCAAAATTAGCTCCAGGTTGAGTCGAGACAACTTCCATTGCGCGCTTTGCGTTTTTAGAAGCATGCTGATTGAACTCAACGATGTTGCCTGCAGCAAAGGTAAATCCTTTAGCTTTAGGGTTCTGATTAGGAAACACAGTAGCAAAGTATTCACGGATAGTGCTATCGTTAAATCTCTTAGCTGATAAGAACTGAGCCATGTCTTTGTAGTCTGCCATCTTGTTCTTTGCAACACCAAGAACTGCCTTAGCTTCAGAAGCATCAAAGGCTTTCTTGTGAGAGAGCGATACTTGATACTCGCTATGTCGACCAAGCGACAACGACAAGGTATTGTTGCAAACAACGCGAATCGGAGTAAATCGAATATCGACTGCTCGGCCGTACATATGAGGATTGGTGAATAGCATGTAGCTATCAACCTTGTCTCCGCCATTGATAGTGAAATCGTCTTTCACTTTAGCAAGACACCACACACGCTTGCCGTCCTGAAGCGAACCAGCTGTATGCATCTCCATGTCACCAGCTTCTACAAACTCACGAAAGAAGTCGAACGCTTCAGCATTTTGAACAGGATTCCAATTACCAGAAACCATATCCATTGCTTGACCGTTAGATCGTACCAACATCTCATGGCCAGAGTAAACCTTCTTACCGTTGAAGTCAGCGTACGCTGGAACCTTCTCTACTGTCCAATCCAAACCTGCTTGGACCATCATCTCATCAACACCAATATTCTCATCGACGCGAACTCCAAGACCATGCCAAGGAAGTGCGCCAGCGTATGCCATTGTTTCAACCATATGTGCCATCTGTGTTTCTCCATCATTATATAATTAGTTAGATAATGGCGGCTTTTTCATTCCGCCCCGAATGTTCGGTCATCACCCTGCAGGATCCTTAACAAGTGTTCCTGCTCACTATGCAACTATTATACAAGAGTTACGTAGTCAAGACAACAGGGTAACACCAAAAAGCCTAAAAATAATAACGGAAGAATGCGGGTTGCACTAGGCTGATGCAAATATATCTGGATTATTATGTACTTTTGCTATAATTTTAACGATCTTGTCGTAGTACTCAGGGTTAGCTTTGTCCTTATTAGCTCTCGAGAAGCAATTGAACTCCGAACACACTGTTGGACGCGTAGCATAAATACCACACGAAAGATCGTCATTGAGCTGAGCACACCACGTGCGTAGTTTAACTGATTTATCTGTTACAATTATTTCGGTTCTCGGCTTGCTTGAATGCAAGTGGATAGCTTTGTAGTAGGCAACACTCGACTCAGAAGTTGCGCTAGATATATCGACTGTTGATTTGCAGCACATAGCACACTCGGTGCATACCGCGGATACGATCAAGGATTCGTTAAGGGGCTTAAATGTCATATGTATCTCATATATCTCTTATACTGTATTTATTGACCCCTATTATACCTGGCCGCCCGACAGAACGGATGTTCCATGGTTTAGAGAGAAAAGTCAACAGCTAGCCGACATAATTCCCAGATATAATTGTTAGCCATACAGTTCCAGCAACAAATCCTCCTAGAACAATCGCTATAAATATAATTGCGCCTATCATGGTTAATAAGCCACGCAATATAGACATGCCGCACTTGATGATAAACCAAACGAGCGCGATTGTGCATATGGCTAGGAAAAGGGACATAACCTTGATTATAACACACTTTTAAATGCGAGTCAACATGGAAAGAATGAAAGCATACATGATTTGTGATTTAACCAATCCTGTATCAGTTAGCTACACCGAAGTAGCCATGAAGTCTTTTGAGCCAGTATCAGATCTCATTGAAATAATTAGACTGCAATGCTACAAGCCTGATACACTGAATCAGTGCACTGCAAAGTTTTCAATTTCCGATATTAGCTCTGCTAAGAAATATCAAGGTCAGAACCGCTTAATTCCCCCCGCTGAAAAAGCCTGTTTAACGAGTCACGTCGACCTATGGTTTAAGCAGGCGGATACCAGCGAGAGGTTCATTATAATGGAACACGACGCCTATCTAAGAGACCCTTCGAAGTTTAGATCTTTGTTCAGCAAAATCGATGATTTTGAAATATGGAACTGCGGGATTGCAATGGAGTGCTACTCAATAACCAGAAGGTTTGCGCGATACGGAATACTGTACTGGTCTGATCCAGACAAACAAATAACGTCCGGCCCTATGGGCGAGCTATTTTTCATATACACCAAACTGCATCGCAGCAGATATCACTTGACTTCTGGCATACTTCCTGTATTGTGGCCCACTGTATACATGAAGAACCAGATAGTTAGCACAAAGGGTGGTGATCCGCGCACAACTATTAGGCACGGTAAGTTTGAGTCAGCACCAGTAACACAATGTTACGATGGAACCATCGGTTCGACCATTGATAGAAATCAACCTATAAATAAAAGGTCGAATCCAGATGTTGAATACTTAACTTAGAGTTGTAATTATATTATGATAAAATCTAACAAAACTGTGATACCAGCATCTAGCACCATCCACCCTTCCGTCGAAATTAGATGCAATACGTTTGAGATTGGTGAGAACTGTTACATCGGTCCCAACTGCATAATTATGTGTAACCACTTCAAGGCAGGCGATTACTTCTACATGCCAGGCAGCGCTGAAATTGGCCGCGGGGGATGTAATGGTCCTGATTCAAATGTCACTATTGGCAAAGGGGTAGGCATCTTCGAGGGATGCGTTTTAAACCCGTCTGAGAGCCTCTCTATAGGCGATTACGTTGGTATCGGGGCAGATTGCTTATTGTGGACTCACGGCGCGTGGTTGAGCGTTTTAGACGGGTTTCCAGCCGACTTTGCTTGCGTGGCTATTGGCAATAATGTTTGGCTCCCTGCGCGCTCTGTTGTACTGCCAGGCGTGTCAATTGGCAACGATTGTGTCATTGGAACAGGATCGGTGGTCACCCACGATATTCCTTCCGGAAGTCTAGCTATGGGATCGCCTTGCAAGGTAGTTAAGGCGGACTACTATCCCAAAAATTTAACAGACGAACGCAAATTAGAGATTGTACAAGGCCTTGTTCATTATTGGCAGTATAGTCTACTACCTCATAAAGGGATTGCAAGCAATTGTATTTTTGTAGCTTATACCTTAGATGGTAATGTGGTGTTGAATCATCGCAGCTCAGACCAATCAACTACCATAAACATTAACGACAAGACGATTAGCGGCTACGTAGACGACATCGTTGAAGATCTTCGCGATTTCTTGAGACGCAGAGGCATTAAAATATACACTGGGGCCCCTTTCAAATCAATACCGGCAAATTATGAAACTACTTGGGCTTAACAACGTAGTGGTGTTATCACCACATCCAGACGACGCTGAATACTCAATTAGCGCAACCGTGTCTAAGTATTACGATACGACATTCCACATTTTAACAATGTCGAACGGCGGAAACTACGACGACACCGTTTTTGACAACAGGGATGGAGAAGCTCGCAGGTTTTGGTCTCTCAACCACAACGTGGAATTCCACAGTAGTCTAGATCTTTCTAGTGGCTTTTTGTCCGAATCTAAAGAAGACCTACTAGTACATCGAGTAGAGTCTATTATGAGCACGTTGACAATAGATGCTGTGTTTGTTCCTCCTCAACTCGACTCTCACTTTGAGCATAGACTTATCAACAACGTAGGACGGGCTGTTTGTAGAATTGACAGGATATCGTTAATTGAATATCACACCCCTTCAACAATGAACACGTGGACAGCAAACTTTTACGTTTCAGTTGACGATCATGTGACAGCAAAGAAGAGACGCCTTAGAGATATATTCAAGTCGCAAGCAACCAAGCATTATTTTTCTAACAAGGCTCTTGATGCCTTTCATTCCGACTACTTCTGTGAAAAGCGCGGAGTTGGCGCAGTAGAGAAATATCGGATCGATTCACTATTTGACTCAGCGGACGTCTAAATACAAATATGGCTCAAATAATAAGATTTCCTGAACAACCTGGAACGGCTAACAGACAATTTGAAACGGAAGAAGAGCGTCTTGAGAATGTCCGTCGATATCATCTGCAGTTTGTCCTGAACCACTCTATTGAAATAGCATACGCTGTATTCGACATAATGGAATCCCGCGGTATTAAATTGATGGCCAATGACAAAATAGACTTAGATATGCTTATGGTGTGTGAGTCTATAAAAGCCGCCATGTTACGCAGTCTTGACATCGATCATCCTTTGCACGACATAACAGAAGAGATTATAAATCGCCAGGAAGGCCAGGTGTTCAGAGAACAGTGGCACCTGCACATGACCGAACCAGATGAATACGAATGAGCGGTTGACTTTACCTTAACAATGAGGGATAATTCTATCTCAAATTGATAAAAGGGATCGAACAATGATACTCGTAGACTTAAACCAAGTGATGATTAGCAACTTAATGGCTCAAATCGGATCTCACACAAACATAAACATTGATGAAGGGCTGCTTAGGCACATGGTGCTTAACGCAATTCGCGGTTATCGCAAAAAGTTCGTAAGCGAATACGGCGAGCTCGTTATTTGTTGCGATGATACTAACAACTGGCGGAAGAAGTTGTTTCCGTACTACAAAGCCAATCGTAAAAAGACTAGAGACGACTCCGAGCTAGATTGGCCAACTCTGTTCACCTCGCTTAATAAGGTAAGGGACGAACTTAAAGAGTTTTTCCCATATAAGCACCTACAAGTCCACACTGCTGAGGCAGATGACATTATTGGAGTGTTGTGTTACGAGTACGGAACGGAAGGATTGTCTGTTGGAGAGCCTATCTTGATTTTGTCCGGCGACAAAGACTTTATACAACTACAAAAGTTTGCTAACGTCAATCAATACGATCCGGTTCGTAAAAAGATGATACGCCATTCGTCTCCGGAACTATACACTGTTGAACACATATGTAAAGGAGATCGCGGTGACGGTATCCCTAACGTGTTATCTAACGGTGACGTGTTTGTTTCTGGCGGCCGCCAGAAACCTTTAAGAGCCAAGGCGCTCGAGCAGATGGTTAATGTCATACGCGATTCAGCGGTAGAAGATATAAACGATAAATACGAGTGGGCAGCTGGATATCACCGGAATCGATTCCTTGTCGATTTACAATATACTCCTGCAGACATTAAGGCGCAGGTATTGTCTCAATTTGCTGTTGAACCTAACGGCCGTGGCAAACTGTTTAATTACTTTGTTCAATCGAGACTAAATAATTTAGTCGAAAACATTAGCGAGTTTTAATATGAAAAAAGGTTTAGGTGAAATTATAATGGAGGCTAGTAAAGCCTCTTCAAAGGCCGACAAGGTTAAAATTCTTCGGGAGCATGATTATACTAATAACAGCTTGCGCGGTATTCTTCAGTTGGCTTATGATAACAATATTAAGTGGGCTCTCCCAGAAGGAAGACCTCCATTTAAAAAGTTAGACAAAACAATGGATACTCAAGGTAGTCTGTATAAAGAGCTGCGCAGAATGTATCTGTTCATTGAGGGTGGTCATCCTACTCTACAAGACGTCCGACGAGAGGTGTTGTTTATAAACATGCTGGAAGAGTTAGATCCGGACGACGCAGAATTGTTGATCATGTGCAAAGAGCGATCCATCAAAGGCCTGCCCAAAGATGTTGTACAGGAAGCTTTTCCTAATTTCTTGAGCGACGAAATAAACACGCAAAAGAATAAAAAGAAACCCAAAGCAGAGAAGACAGCTTAATGCCTCTTTATGACTTCAGAGACAACACCTCTGGCGAGATAGTAGAGCGTTTAGTTAAGTATGCAGATCTAGATCAATTCGCGTTAGACAATCCTAATCTTGAAAAGATGGTTAGTGCTCCTATGATTGTTGGTGGAGTCGATGGCCTGCGTAAGACAGATGGTGGGTTCAACGAGGTGATCAGCAAGATAGCTGCGCGCAATCCAGACACGCCTCTAGGAAGAGAAGTTAATTCAAGATCAGCAAAGGAAGTTAAAACACAAGCAGCTGTAGACAAATGGAAGTCAAAAGCTGGTGTCACTGGATACAACCTTACCTAAGGAGCTCTTAATTGGAAAGAATGACTAAACGACAGCGCAGATCGTTGCGGGATCAGGATGTGTTGACTGATCTTAATAGCATTAATACTCAGAAGTTCAACATGAGAGCTATCAAGCCGAAAACCTCCACCCAGGCTGATGCTATTGTGCACTTTAATCAGGGTAGTAATTTATTGCTGCATGGGCTAGCCGGAACAGGCAAAACCTTTATTGCTATGTACCTTGCTATAAATGAAGTTATACAAGAGCGCGCTAAAAGGGTAGTAGTAATTAGATCAGCTGTGCCTACACGTGATGTTGGTTTCTTGCCCGGCACTCTAAAGCAAAAGATGGAGGTCTATGAATTACCTTATAAACAAATTGCAAACAACTTATTCAAACGCGGAGACGCATATGACATACTTAAAAACAAAGATATGCTGGATTTCATATCTACTTCTTACGTACGAGGGACTACCCTTGATAATTGTATCGTTGTTGTTGATGAAATCAATAACATGACCTTTCACGAACTCGACTCGGTTATAACTCGACTCGGGGACGATACACAATTGATATTATGTGGCGATTATAGACAAAGCGATTTACTGCAGAGTCAAGAAAAGCAAGGTTTAAGACAGTTTATGAATATTATTGATAGAATGAATATGTTTGAGCACGTAGAGTTTGGAGTTAACGATATTGTAAGATCAGCTCTCGTCAAACAGTATATTATTGAAAAGGCAGAATTGGGATATGTTTAATTTAGACCTCGTTAAGTTAGAAAAGTTACCTAGAAAAAGTGTAGATGGTGTTCGTGTGTACGAAACTCCTGACGGAATGTTTTATCCGTCAGTAACCACTATAACCTCGCAGATGGCCAAGGACGCAATCGTTCAATGGAGGAGACGGGTAGGGTCTGAAGTTGCTAATAAGATTACAGCTCAAGCCTCTGCACGGGGAACCTCAATTCATAAACTGTGTGAAGAGTATTGTCTCAATAGGCTGGATGAGAAGGCCGAAAAGATCATGCCCGCTAATAAGCCTATGTTCAGAACCATGCAACGTCACTTAGACGACCATGTGGATAATATTAGATCTGTCGAGGGGTTCTTATACAGCAACTTTCTTAGAACTGCAGGCCAGGTTGACCTTATTGCTGAGTATGATGGCGTGCTGTCTATTATAGACTTTAAGACGTCTAAGAAGCTTAAGCCAGAATCCTGGATCCAGAACTACTTTATTCAGGAGTCAGCTTACTCGTTCATGTTTGAGGAAAGAACGGGGATACAAGTGCCTCAACTTGTTACTATCATTGGAGTAGATGACGAACACGAACCTCAGATATTCATTAAGAATGTCAAGCAACGAAATGAATATCTGATGCAGTTTATAGACCTAAGAAATCAGTTCGACCAATCTTCAGCCGCAGCTTAATTCTTATTTAACGCCATCTGTAGCATATGCAATCAACAGCTGCTTCCTTAGATGAGTCAACTCAGTGTTGAGCTCTGCGATCCTTTTGTACGCAGTATAGAGTTGAGTAGTCAGATCTTTGATTTCTCTTTGGTGATTAGTTAAAGTACTGAGTGTAGTGCTTGTATCCATTGCTTCTCCCTTACCTCCCAACTATAAAAACCATCAATAAAGGCTTGCTGCATCGACAGCCTCTGCCTCATGTTCTCGTCCGTAGCCATCCTCAAAGCGTCCATTAGCACTAGCATGTGCTGAGTTGCGTGTTCGTTCGGCCGCTCATCATAGTCGTACATAAACGTCCAATTACACGCCGTCTCAGGCAGAGCAGCGAGAGAGCTGTGGACGCATATACATCCAGCGCTCATCGCCTCTAAGAGCGCTATACACGAAGTCTCAGGCCATATTGAAGGCAGTGCAAAGACGTGAGCTTTCTTCAACGCCTCTCTTACTTCTTCGTTGCTAACTGACCCATGATAAGTCATATCCGGGTCTGCTTTAATCTCCTCAAATAGAGCTAGATACGGTTCGTCTCTAATTGCCCACCCGTATATCTTAAAGCTGGAGTATACGTCGAGGTGCCATTTAATTTCTGGATGATTTTCGCGGATATATTTGAGTACTGGAATTAATAGCTCAAGACCTCTATGAGGGGTAGTGTGATAGATGATGTTAACACACTCTGCAGCGTCTGGCTTAATGTGCTGCTCGATCGGCTCAATAGCATTTAGTAGTACTGTGCCATGACTGGCTGGGATATTGAAAAAGTTCTGATATTGTTGCTTTTGCCAATGAGACACGTATACAATTTTGTCAAACTTTTCCCATCCGCCATCTTTTAGATGAGCTGATTCTGGGTCTTGAGGAAGATCGTGTAGCCAGAGCACATGCTTCTTGTCTTTCTTCAACTCCCTGACTCTTGATGGGATAATCTGAAAATGAGATAATAGCTCAGTGGGCAATCTAGAATGAAGAGCGTGCTTCATCAGTTCGGTACCGCCCAGGGCATCTTTATCGGTTTCGTTTACTTCGGGTAAAGTATCGTCGACTATGGTGAGTGTCATAACGAAATACCTCCAGAAGCTGAGTGTAAGTCAATAAAGGTTTGCAATTCCGTATACCCCCCAATCAACTTACCATCTTTGTAAATTTGTGGTAAGGTTCGGGCTTGAGGATTGCGCACCATAAGCCCTTGAAAATAAGCCGGGTCTTCACTAATGTTCATGAGCGTAATTTCTGTCTCATATCTAAGAAGAAATTTAGCCTTGTCGCAAAAAGGACAATTGTTCTTCGTATATACTTCCCACATAATATAATACCTTTAATTAGCGGCCTTGGCCTCTATATGATTTATGACTTCGCTTTTTACCTTTAGGCATTGATGATGTGCAAATACCAACACTGCGCCCACGACCACCTTGACCTTGCGACGTTGATTTTCTTACAGCAACAATCACCCGTCTAGCACCTTCTTTTTTTACTGCCATTATAACACTCCAATTGATCTTAAAAAGGGGAAAGGTTCTATTCCAAAAGCAAGAACTGCTATGTTGAATATGATTATCTTTATACCCCAGCCTATTACTATTAGTTTAAATATCCCCTTCCAAGTTACAGGGCCTGGTCCTACAATGGCCCTGAATATTGGAAAATTCCACTTAATCATATTTCTATAACATCCGAGAACAATTTATCTCTATACTCTGGGTGTATTGTGTCCATGCGGAAATCGTCTGGACGACTCTTAACGTACTCAGCAAATACTTTTGCTTCACCAATATTAAACTTTTCCCGACACTCTTCAATGTCCATCTCAAGTAGATCTAGAGGTGATTGCAACAGCAGATCCTTAGATGCTGCCTTTGCGATACGCAACCCTTCCATCCACACTTTCCAAGGAGCAAAGCTCTTTGTTCGAAGTATCTCCTTGAAAGTAACACCCCAACCTATAATGTGCATAGGCCAAAAGTAAGTCTGGCGCGCTGAAATAGATTGAATCATGCCTTCGCCAATCGGAGATGTGTCGTATCTAAAAATAGCGTGCCAAAGGTCGTGTGATATAATAACGTGCCTTGAGTGGTTAGCTCTTATATCATCACTAAAGCTATGATAGAGTGAATTATCTGGACGCATTTCTTCGGGCTTAAATCTTTGATTGTACAGATCCTCAAGACCCCATTCTTTTACAAGGTGGTAGTAATGAGCTCCGACAGTATTAGGTGCTAAAGTAGCTAGGTATGCATGATCGGTGAGCTTAGGCATAACCACATCATTGACAAAGTTAAACTCATTATATCCGCGTCCCCACACCATGTCTCTACCTGCTCGGCTATTCCTGAGTTTAGTCATAGAGATCCAGCCGAACGGAAAGTTTAGTTCTCGGTAGAGTACTAAGACGTGATCTAGTCTAGGATCACCTTTTAGATCTTCCGTATATCCTTTTTGAGTCTGTACCTCACCATACGTAGTTAGCAAATGGTAAAGAGACTTTGTTATTTTAATCGGATTTAGCATGCCTACTTCTCCGGCTTAGCTAGAGTGTATACACCATAAGCCAATCCAACCCAAGCGGCTAGGTTAGCGAGTCCACCAAATAAGACAACCGATCCACACACTGCAATCAAAGTTAATCCATCCAAACTCGTTCGCTCTGTCAATCTTGCTTTAATAAAATTAAACATAATTCCTCCGTTATACTTCCCAAGGAAAATGAATCCAGACGTCCAGATCGACCTCAGGTATTATTTCCCCTATCACTTTAGGACAAAACATTGATGTGGGCTTGTGAAGCAACGAACAATAAACGAACCTCTTGTATCGAGCGCCATCCTTGTCCACACTATACTGCGAAACTCTATCTTGCAGTATCACATCAACAGCATGCATTGTATTACCGCTGTCGCTTATGTCATCAACGATTGCTATGTGTTTGTATTTATCTAACTTAGACAGCAAAGCATCCTCGAGCAAATTAGTCGATACCTTATTGTCTCTGAGAGAGAAATTAACAGTTATCATGGGCACATCAAGAAGGTGCGACAGTTGCACGGCCGGAATTAGCCCTCCACGGGCTAATCCGACTACGCAATCAACTGATGGGTAATTCCTTTTTAGTTGACCTCCTACTTGTTTTGTTAAGTCTGATATTTGATCCCAGGTAATTACCCTGGGAGATTTTCCTTGCACCATGTTAGCACCGTTTTAGGATCGCTTTTTTCATAAGGATCCGTGTCCGCATTGTCAGAAAACCCTTCCTCAACAAATTCCTGAAGGACAGTTTTTGTCTTGCCACAATACACTACTGCATATCGCCATGACCGTAAACCAAAATTAAGATTGCCCTTATCAACCAACATCCCTAATTGAGCAGCCAGTAGTCCATTGCCATCTGGTAACGGAATAACATTGCTAACTTGTTGCCCTTCAAACCAAGCGTTCATCACAAAAGGGTCGTTGACCGATGTGCAAAATATTTTACCAACGCCAGCCGAAACAAACTCAGAAAACAATAAGTCATAGTCTGGCAATTGGTGATTGGAACACGTGGGAGTAAAAGCACCTGGCAATCCAAATAGAACGACTACATCATCGCCAATTGAACTTTCCAGGTCAACGTCAACCCACTCACCGAGCTGACGCGTTCTATAGTTGAAAGGTAGCAGTTCACCTAATACCATCAAACCGCTTCCTCTTCGTCAGTCTCAGGAGGTTCGCGCAGCCCTGTAAGCTGTGCAATGATAGTACCCACCAAAGGATCTTTTTCGTTATTCAACCGATTCTTGAGGTATTCAATCTCAAGATCGTCAAATGTGTCTTCCATCAGCATTGAATAAATTCGCAGCTGAGCGTCTAAAGCTGCAGCAATATTATAAATTTTCTTTTGTACGTGAGCAAATTGGTTTGCCATAATCTAATACCCTCTATCAAAAATCAT
>TARA_R110000868_G_scaffold48754_4_pt1 | contig 19354 bp, 6 predicted proteins | sample TARA_R110000868 | Tara Oceans TARA_R110000868 (sample SAMEA4397489) | marine metagenome | biome: Polar Biome; feature: [SRF] surface water layer (ENVO:00010504); material: water (ENVO:00002006), including particulate matter (ENVO:01000060) such as... | depth 5 m | reverse complement strand
TTCCTCCCCGTAGGTTTCCTCCCCGTAGGTTTCCTCCCCGTAGGTACTTGTAGGGGGTGCTGGTGCATAATCTCTATCTCGCTTTGCTTTCTTTATCCACATACGCAGGGTAGGTGTCATCGGTAGCTGAGTCCCCGCCATCATAGCTAAACCAAGGTTAGACATATTAACAGCTAAACTAACCGCCACCATTGCATCGGGGTCGTCTGTTATATCTTTAAGGTCGCTTCCTGCCAATGCTATGTTTGTCACGAAATAACTGGTTGCGGGTAAAAGTTCTTCAAATACATACATTCCCATCCCGTATTTATTGGCTAGGTCTACTGGCTGTCGCATGAAGAATTGATCTTTTAATATGCCCTTAATAGTCTCCTTAACCTCTTTATCATCTGTTTGATAATATAATGAAGACAGGCTTGTTACTACTAATCCCCTAGAGACCTTTCCATATTTTGAAAGCCCTAAGAATGCTACTTGGTATCCTATGTCTTCTAATATAGCCTTTGGGTCTGTTAACTTGGCTAATCTTTCCTTTGCCTCGTCATCGTCATCATCTCCTAGTAATGCTTCTTTAAGTGCATAGTAAGCATCCATACCGTAAGAATATACAATAGAGGTAGCTATTACACCTGCGGCATTTCTGTACTCTGCCCCGTCTGCCTTTAATTTGACAGCATCCTTTGCTATAAATTTAAGGGATGTAAATAATTCCCCTTGCTCTCGATAAACGTAACCCCCAAAGAAGCCAATAAGTTTTGCCTGCCATAAGTCAGAATCAATCATACCAAACTTAGCGTTGTCTGATTTTAATAGTCTCCCTAGACCTGACGGAAGGTACTCAACAGAGCGTCTTGTTCCAACCTTTACCTTTGAGCCTTGTGTTCTTTCTACTAATCCTTGCCCTATCTTAACCGCTTCGAGGATTTCTTCTCTATACTCCTCTAAATACTGAGGGTCTTTCATAAAAGCATTGTCATCAAATTTAAGCCCCGTCAACTGCTTAAACTTGCTCTTCATTGTTGGCATGAATAACGACATTGCTGAGATATATTCGGGGACGGTCATTGTGTACCTGCCCACCTTAACTATTCCTACCTCTTCTTTCATACCCTCTCGGATAGACTTTCTGTCTAATTCTACATCTTTAAAGTCTGCTATATCAATACCAAACTCCTCCTCTATTTTATAGAGTGTGTTCCAAGCTGTCTTACTTCCTATGTCTGTTATCGAATGTATGCTTCCCGCTTTGACTGCTGCCCCCGTCACAGATGCCGTGGCCTCTACAATAGTTCTCCCAAAGTCATACAGTGTCTTGGCGTATCTCGCCCCCAATAACAAACTAGAAAACCTGCTGAAATCACTTGACTGATTAAACTTGGCGTGGTTTAATGACTGATTGTAGTCATTCTTTATCGCCCTAGCTACTAAATTCCCCCCCGATTGTTTTACAGAGGAAGATAGAAGTGCGTTCATCACAGGCTGTTGTAGGCTGTAAGAGTAGTCCATTGCTACCTCTGTTGCGTGGTCTAGTACTATTTTAGCAACGTTGAAGTCAAACACTCCTTTAGACGGGTCTAATGAATATGTCAGCTTCTCTTTTCCTGCGGATGCTCTTGGACTAAAGGTGGTGTAAGATTTTGGCGGTGCTGCCTCTGAACTTTTAGCGTCCCCACCCATTCTACTGGTTGGAAAGTACATAGCTCTCCTAGGGAACTCTGCCCCTTGTGTTAAGTTAGCTGCCTCTTGATAGCCCTCAGACATATCTAAAGATTCCCTTGCTGCCTCGTAGACTTTCCTTTCTTCTTTGGAAAGTATATCTGGGGATATTTTAGACACGTCTACATACCCCAACTTAGGGTCTACTAGCGTGTAGTATAAACGCTTTAACCTTTTTCTGTCTACTCCCTGATATGTTTTTAATCCCTGTTCTTTTATGAAGTTTTTCTTTACTTCCTCTGACATACCTGCGGCATCCATAGCCTTTTCATTGCCTACCCAAAAACCAAATATATCTCTGTTACCTACTTCTACCCCGTCTGCCATTATGCCTGCTCCTGCGTCTGCTTGTTCTTTTAGGTAGTGCATTACAATACCGACTTTTCCTAGGCGGTCTGCATATATCCTTCTCTGCCTTACACGGACTATGGACGGTGTTTTTACAACTGCCATCATTGGCTTTGCTAACTTGTCTGCTAACTTCTGTGCCTTTTTTGCGGTGGCTACCATAGGTTGATAGATGTTATTCCATATAACATTGTCCCGCAATCCGAGTATGTTTCTTTCCCTCTGTGATGAATCCTTCTTACCTAGTTGTGCTGCTACTTGTCTTTCGCTCAAGTCTGTATCTACTTTTTGAATTTCATTCGCCACTTGAGTGGCTTGCTTAGACTTGTACGCAGAGTAAGCCCGTACATCACTCATCTCTTTGTAAGGTATTACCCCTGCATTGATTGATTCAATAATGTTATTAGCTTTTGTGTACCAAGCTACATCAACAACAGGGGCAGTTCTAAGAAATTCCTTTACGGCTTCTCGTTGAGCAAGTTCTTCGGGTAGCTTTACTTGCTTTTTATTCTTTTCGTATTTTACCTTCTGTTCCTTTTTTACTTGCTCTGTTTCCTTTGTGTATTCTGCTGCGGCCTTTTCTATTCCACTTCGTAGTTCGTCTGCTTTCTCTTTTGAAAGTGTTCCTTCCTTCTCTGCGCTGTCAATTGTCCTTCTTGCTTTTGCTACATCCCCACTAGCTTTCTTGGCTACGTCATAGGATGTAATATTCTTATCTTTAAAGTCAATTGGAGTCCCCTCTTCAAGTTCATTTACACTAGCTAAGTCTAATTCTTCTTCTGAGTTAACATATTCTGCTATAAGTTCTTGTCTTTCGATCTCTGCCATTAACTCTTGCTGAGGTGTCTTAGCGTCCTTACGTCTCTTAGCGTTACCCTTTACCCTTTCCTCAAGTGGCTTTACTTCCTTCTGCTTTACATTAGTCTTCCTTACTTTTTCTATAAGTGCGTTTACTTCTGCTGTTGAAACTTTAGGTGTTGAGCTACTAAGCTCTACTGCCATTGCCTCGACCTCTGCTAATAGGTTTGGGTCTGTTACGTTGGTTAGGTTTAGCTTAGAGAATACCTTAGCTGTTTGACCTAGCGTAGTCTTTCCTTTTCCTTTTTTTCCTGCGGCCTTTACCTTTCTTTGTGTGGTGGCTCTTTGCTCCGCTATCGCTGACTTCTCAAAAGCAGCCTCAACTGATGTTAAAAACTTGTTAACTGCCTTCTCTCCTTTAAGGGAAGTGTTGTTAAGTTGCTTTAGTAAAGACGCTGCCTTATTTGCAGTTATTCTTCCCGATTTCTCAAGCTCGTTTATGAAGTCGTTTATCTTTGTCTTGACTCCTTTTTCATCTCCTGACTTTACTGCCTCCGCAATAGCTTCTCGTCTCCTGCCGTCAGATGCTTGTGTAAGCTCTTTTGCGGGGATTTCTTCTATTGTGTCGTAGTTTGTACTTAAACGCTTATTAACGCTGCTAACAGCCTCTTTAGGGGTTTTATATCCATACTCAGTAGCCTTTGCTTGTGCTTCGGGTGTTGGTTGTTGTGTTTGGTTTCTACTCTGTACTTCGCTAAGTTTTTTATTTACAACTTCTGCCGCATCTTTCTCTGAGAATCCATCGGATAAAAACTCTTTTTTAACAGCTCCTAGTAGCTCCTTGAATGTGCCACCCATTTCTGTAAAAGCCCTGACAGACTCTCGCATCTTTAGTCCGTCTGCATACCAAGTAGAGGGATTACCAAAAAAAGAATCTTTAAAATCTTTCCTAGCCTCTGCTTTACTTACCTCACTAGAGTATTTATTCGCTACATCTTTAGTCTCCCTAGCGTCACGTTTCTCCATATACGAGCCGTACCCGTTAGGCATTGTTTTCTCCTTAACCATTAAAGCATCAACCACAGACGGTATCTCGTCTAATGTTGCGTTCAGAACACTGCCCCACTCCCTGCCCTCTAGTTCCTTGTCAATTATATTGTACAGTTTTCTGTCGCTTTCGCTGCCCGAACCTTCTAGGTTGTTTTGCTGCCTCTCTAGCTCATCAATGGTTTTATTTGTTACGCTTGTCTCGGACGAAGGTACGGCTTTAGTTTCTTTTCCTCCATCTTTTCTGCTCGTTCCTGAGACTTGTTCTCCATCCGTTCGTGCATCTTGTTGTGCTTCTTTTGCTTCTGTATTCCGTACTGTCCCTTCTTGGGCTTGTGTGGTTTTTCCATTGTTGTTGTTATTTGCAAGTTGTTGTGTTGATTCTAAAGCAGCTAATTCTGCATTCTCTTTAACCTCACTAGTTTGTTCTACTGCTTTATTAAAGTCAGCATCGTTTTTTCTCGCCTTATTAATTTCAACATCACTTATTGGTACTATTGCAGCATCAATAGCTACTATTTTCCCATTTTTATCCTTAAAGAAATTATCAGAATAATCGTTTATTTTATACCATTTACCATTATGATTAAATAAGTACCCTCTATTGTATTTGTCTCCATATTCAATTCCACCAATGCTTCTTAAATGGGCTTCCACTTCTTGTTCTGATACAGGTTTAGAATCTTGGAAATTTTGCTCGTAAATTGGATTTTTAGTCCCATTTTCACTTTCGTAATACCCTATTACATTTAAACTGCCGTCACCAACAATTTCATCTATTAATTTCGCATCTCTTACTCTTTGGTTAAAGGTTGTTTCAGATTTATCACTATAAGGTTCAGATAGTCTAATTACTTTATTGCTACCTTTTTTTCTATAAACCGTATGTTCGCTTCCTTCCCCAATTAATTCATAGTTATTTAAAAAATTGCCTTCAAACCCATCCTTACCCCTTTTTATATCCAACTTTTGCTTAACATCTCCCTCAGTCTCTTCAACCTCACTAGTTTGTTGTGTTGGTTTAGATTTAACTAATACGGGAAGGTTTATGGAAATTGTATAGTTTTTATTACTAGGAGTAACCTTATTAGTACTACCACGAGGGGCTGGTGGTCGTGGTAGTGCTTTTTTCTCTATTATTTCTACACTTATTTCAGGATATGCCTTTTTAATTTTTATAACCTCTGCTTCAGCTTTAGCTTTATCAGTAGTGTTAAAAGGATTGTAAGCACTTTGACCTCTTTCCTTTACAGATTCTTTTGTTGCATCACTATATTTTGTTGGTCTTGTTACAACCTCCCCAGCTTCATTTGTTTTTTCTACTAATACCTTTGATTTATTATAACTTCTTAATCCACCTACAGATATAGAAGTTGTTTCCACAACCTCTACGTCATTAGGTAGTTTAGCTTCTGCGGATGTAATTATATTCTTAAACACACCGCTTTCAGAAGTTTGCATTTTAGCAGAAAACATATTAGTGGCTTTACCATTTTCATAAACTCTAACGTATCCAACAAAATTGTTGTCATTTGTAGCGGTAATTATAGCATCCACGCTCTTCGTTTCAGGATTTACATACGTTGCTGTTGTGACCCCATTCTTGTCAGCAGTTGTAATGTCTGAAATTTCAGCCGCTTCGTAAGGTAGTCTTTTGTCTTTGTGTTCGTCTCCAAATAAATCCTCCTGTTTTTTAGTTCTATTTTCTAATCTTTGTTCTGCTGTAGTTTCTTCTGTAGTAGTTTCTGACGCTGTTTGATTACTTTTTACTTCTTGTTTATCCCCGTATTGCTCTACAGTTGTAGTTTTTTCAGTAGTTTGCTGTTCAAACAAAGAGACTTCATTGTTGTACTCCTCTTCTGTAAGAACTACCTCGCCTTTACCGTCTTGTCTGTTTACAGTCCCAAACCTTTCAGGTGTGGTGGTTGTAAACATTGTTGGTTTATTGTATGCTGGTTGTTCTGTGGTTTCTGCGGGAGTGTTCGTAAATACTTTTATATCTCCTACTTTTTTCTCTGTGAATGTTTGTAGACCTCCTTTTACAATAGCTACAAGTTCATCCTCTATTGTCTTGGCTTTTTCTTTTAGAACCTTAGTTTCAATTTCATCTGTGGTGTTTTCTGCGGCATCTATTAAAAAGTCTCGCTCTAAAGATAGTGCGGAGTACTTAAGTCCTTTATTCTTTGTTAGTTCTACTTTTTCAATCTGTGATGCTAGGTCGTGGAATGTCTGTTTGTCAATCTGACCGTTGTTATACATCCCTGTTATGACCGCCTTAGTTGTTGCAGCACCCTTAGTAAATACCATACTTGGTATGTACTGAATACCTGCTGATGCGTCTAACTTCTTCTCTGAGTTAAGGTTAAGGTTACCAACCGCACCTATAAGGGGTACTGATGCTAGGGCTACTCCCGTCTCCTCTAGTTTCTCCCAGCTAGAGTAATCCATAAAGTTCTCATACTCACCTGTCTCCTTAATAGATATCTCCATTAGGTTCTGTGGGTACTCTGTGAAGAGCTCGTCAACGGTATCCACAGCTCCTCCTGTGATAAGTCTTAGCGGTATGTTTTTTATGTTCTTAAATGCCCTAACGTATTTTAAAGCCCCAATCCCATAAAGTGGGAGCAGTTTCCACTGTCCGTCATAGGATTCATTACGCGCTTTTCTCGCGGCCTCTTCACTACCTGTTTTGGCTAATGCCTCTTTTTGCGCTCTGCCCGCTATATCTGCTGATTCAGAAATGAACCCAGCCATTCCTACTAGTGCTGTTCTTGTTGTTAGACTAGCGTCCTTTGTAATAGCTGCTGTAGTTATTGATGTTAATATAGTAGGTATCATCCCCCCAAGCAGAGAGCCGCCCCCTTCAAAGAACTCATCGGGGTTAGTTACTAATTCGGAGAACTTTTTTATTGGGTCAAGGTCGGGTTGGAAATATTGTTCCATTCTTTCACCATATTCCCCCGTTCCCCCAAACTCTACTGCAAGAGCACTTAACGTGCTTCCAAGTGCTGAAAGTGCGTTAGTTTGAAATCGAGTTCCTACTGGAAACTCGTCTATTCTATCTGACCGTTCATTTATTGACTCTCTATAAATATCCCCTGACGCTGTTCTGTAAGCCTCTTGTATGTCTTTATTATATGTCTCGGACAGTCCTTCTATCTCCGCGTTTAACGCTGTGTTATATCTCCTTGACTGCTCCGCTAACGCAGAGTTAAATTGATAGTTTAACTTGTTGTTGTAGTCTTGTATCTCGTTTGTGGCATCATCTATACTTTCGTTAGAGTTCTTTACTATTCTATCTGCCCTAGATTGTAATACCTTTAACTGAGTCTCGTCTGCATTTTGTGCTTGAAATTCTATATCCCTTATTTCCGCTTGCATTGTTAGAAGGGTGTTATCCAATCTCTTCTTTACATCGGTCTGATATAGATTTGTCTTTTCAGTTATTTCGACCTCGTATGAGGACTTAACTTGGTTTATCTTTTGTTCGTACTTTGATACAACTCTTTCAAACTTCTTTTGCTCTCCCTCTGAAACGAAATCTTCTATTACTGAGCCATACTTCTTTTTGAAGATTTCATTTGCTCTTGTCTTAAGTTTTTCTTGCGGGACAAGGATGTTATATTCAATCGCTCCTTTAATGTCAGAGATATACTTCTCGCGTAGTGCGGGGTCATTAATCTTGTTCTCAGCTTCCTCCCTAATCTTAGTTAGATTTGGTACGTCATGTCTATATATAGTTGTTTCAATGTAGTCTTTGTTTACTTTTCCATTGGGGGCAATTAACTCCATAGCCTTTTTTACCTCTGGTGCAATTAGCTTCTCTGCTAACTTTGATTGCTCCTTACTCAGTTCAATAAGTTTATTGTCAATCTTTGCTATAGCATTTTCGTCTATGCTAAACACAGTAATATCATGTCTCATTTTACTCTTCTGCTCCCTTAGTACATCTATCTGAGAACCTAAATAACTGTACTTACCGTAATCTGCTACTGTGTTTGGTTTGTCTTCCCCTCCGATCTTCTGCATCTTTGGCATATCCCCGTGAGGCTTATCCATGATTGCATCAACTTCCGCGTCAATTACACTTTTGCTGTTTGGTGCTGCTATTCCTGCGGGGGTTTGTCTCTTCTCTTGGGGCGCGTCTATCTTCTCTTGGAGTTCTTGTTGGCCTGTAATTACTTTTGTGGGGCTTGGTGTCCCGTCTGACCAATTAAACTTTGTGGGGTATGCTTTCTCCGCTTCGGGTGCAGCAATACCTACAGGTACTTTCTGCTCAACGAATGGGGCTTGTATCCCTCCACCCTGCGCGGGGTCTTGTGTTGGTTCAATCTGTTGAGTGGGTATTGCTACACCACTACCTGCAAATGACTTTGGGTTAAACCCTGACCATTGAGACCTATCTATCTTGCCGTCTTTTCCTGCGGGTTTTGCGCTGAAACTCCCCGCATCATAAAATCCTAGCGTTATATTATCTTTTGAAATATTATACTTCTTAGATATAGAGTTTACTTCATCTTTAATTGAATTAATACTCCCTGAGAAATCCCTTGCGTATGTTTTTCCGTTAGCGGCCTCAAATAGGATAACGGGGGCTGAACCACTAAACCTGCTGTATGTGTCTTTTTTAATAAACGGCATTGAGGATATTTTCTCCCCACCTTTAGTGGTAAGTAGCTTTATTCCCCCACCCGCCTTAAATCCACCTAATCCCCCATTATCAACCTCACTGTCCCAATTGATGTCAGATGCTTTGTATTGCTTTAATCCTTGTACTACGTTATCGTTCTCAGAGAGGTCTGATTTCTTTTTGTAAGTGATGTTCAGTGTTTCGCTGTCGGTTTTATTAAATACGGGTACAAATCCCTCATCAGGTACTTTAGTAAAGTCTGATCTTTTTTTATACCAATTAGATTGCTTTTTTAGATTTTCGGGTGTTGCACTGTAAACGTCCTGCGCCCACTCTGGTCTATCGTCCATTATAAAGAAGTGCGCGACTGCCCCTACTCCCTCAAGTGTCTCTGGTGCATTTGTGTTTCCTTTAGACGGGACTGCCTTATAGGTAAACCCGTTATCGGTTGAGAATTGGTTTCTGTGTATTGATATTAAATCGTCTTTTCCACTCCTCCAATGTGAATCTTGTACTGATTCTGAGAACTCGGTAAACTGATCTTTGTCAGATTTATTTTCCGTAAACTTGACTTTTGTCTCAGTAGGTTTTGCTACACCTGCTTTGGTGGCGGCTCTTTCAGTGTAATCTATTACATCATTAACAGCACTTTTAGCGGAGTCATACAAGGACTTTTCGGCAGATGCTATTTCCTTTTGTGTAGGCTTATAGGAATCCTTACCAATAACTCTTGGGAAGATTCCTTGTGAAGCCGTCTTAGCTCCTGCGCTAACGAATGGGGCTTGTGTCCCTCCACCCTGCGACTTGTTCTTCCAACTCCCCCTAGCAAACTTATCAGCTTCTTGCGGGGAGTCAAATTCCCATACCTCTCCCCTCTTCTTAGCTTCTTTAAAAGCCTCTACACCCTCTAACCTAATCCAATCTTTAGGGTCGCTTGTTTGGTTGTTAGGGTCTTTTGGAAATAGTGTTGGGTATGCGTACTCTTTACTATCGTACCCCCCACTCTCCATTAAAACAGTAGATGGGCTATTATTACCCTCTAGCTTAACAGAGTTTTTTCTTATGTCATAGGGGCTACGAGTTCCACCCTGCGACTTGTCTGCTGTTGGAGACCCCTTAATATATCCTTCATAATTAGGCAACTCAGGTATTGTATTCCCTAATGAATCTTTTTTATTAGGGGGTATAGCCATAGGAATATTCCCCTTTTTAGGTGTGGGTTGTGGGTTTACTTCCTCTTTCTTTGCTGGAAAGATTCCTTGTGAAGCCGTCTTAGCTCCTGCGCTAACGAATGGGGCTTGTATCCCTCCACCCTGCGACTGCTCCGTTGTAGCCTCCTCTGATGGCTCTGAGGAGGCGTTCTGAAAATTTGCGGGGTTCGCCTCCTTGCTCGATGGTGGGGGTGGTGGGGGTGGAATGCTCCCAGTCTTATTACTTGGTGGTGGTGGGGGTGGCGGTAATTTCTTTTCTTCTTCCATTACTTAAGTCCTTTTATTTGTTCTTTTGTCCAACCCGCGTCCATTAATTCTTTTTCTGTGTACTCGTACCCATTTGAGGCTTTAAACTTCTGTGTTGTGCTCTGCTCCTCTGTGGTTCTTTCTTCTTGTGGTTCTGCGGCTAGGTCAAATCCATATAGGGATTGTAGTCTATCTAACTTATCGGGTGTTAATTCTACAACTACATCAACGGCAACTTTTTCGTTTGCGGACTTTTTACCTGCGGTAGTCCCCCCCTTAGAATAAGTTACAGTTTGCAGTTTAGTCATTACGACTATACCCTTACCCTCTGGGGTTACATATATGTCCTTAACTACTCCATTCTCTTGCCCTAAAGTAATTGGTGGTAAATCCTTACCTGTACCGTCCGTTGTTATTTGTACTTTTTTGAGTCCCTTTAGCCCCTTTAATTTTTTAGCGGTTTCGTTTTTGAAGTCTTCTCTTAGTTTATCTACCGTTGATTTTGGTATGCCACTCGCTACTAAAGAGTTCCAAGAGCCTTTGTGTGACTCCATAAGTGTCTTGGCTAGTTCTTCTGAGTCTCCGCTATCAACATCATATATTGACACCTTAAAGTCTTTCCCCTCACTCTTGGTTCTGTTACCTGTTTGGACATTCTTATAAGTAACTTCTTTCTTTCCTTCGGGTAGTATCAAATTGTCTATCGCCTCCTCATACGCTTGCTGAACATATGGAATATTATCTGTTGTAAGCATATAGTTTATGTACTGATTAGACAACCCTTCATCAAATTTCTGTTGTTTTGTCCACTTTCCCATTATATCAGAACGTTGCTTCAAGTGGTCTTTGTATGCTTCTGCGGAGGCTGTTCTTTTTATGATGGTCTCTTTGTCGTAGTTCTGCCTTTCCATCTCTTGTATGGTGGCTTGTGTTGTTTCGTCAGCACTTTGCTTAAAGCTATTCCAAGCGGCATCGCTAAACGCTGCTCCTGCTAAAGAGAAGTTAGGGTCTTTTACTCCGAAGTTTTGTTGCCCCTCTCCGTGCTTCCTTTGTATGTACGGAACAGCAGTAGATAAATCAGGGTCTTCTTTTATTAACTTTGACAACTCTTCATCGGGAGATTGCCCCAACCAATCAGTTCCCTCTGCGTGACTTACCCATTTACCGTCAACATATATAAGTGCGTTTTCATCTGTGTTAAACTTAACTTGCTCAGGTTGTAGAATCCCTTTATCATAATCTTGTAGTGCTTTTGCATTACCTTGAAGGGTCTCCATACCAGTAACAAATTCCTCCTCCGAAAGCTCCGCATTTACATACCTCTCCTCTAGTAATTTAGCCCCCTCTGTTATTGCCCCCTGTGATACAGCAAACTCCCCGTTTTCTCTCTTCCGTAGTTCTGCATCTCTCTTTGCTTTCGCAGCCTTATCTGCTGCGTCTGCTGCGTCTGCTTTTGCTTTTGCCTCGTTCTGCGCTGCAAATGTATCCCCAAGACCCCCAATAGCAGTTTGTAGATTAGATGTGTCTACACGCTTATGTTCTGTTGGTGTAAACAACTGCGCACTTCCTTGACCCGCCCCTGTTGTGGTTGGTACTCCTGTACTGTAAGCTCCGTATTTTGCCATATCTTAGGCCAATTCAAATTTAACATCTATTTGAGAGTAATCTACACCGTAGAAACCATTATCCATAACTACTACTGCGTGTGGGTGTGTCTCTAATAAATCTTGTGCCATTGTGCCTTTGAACTTAATGTCGCTCCCCTTGTAAGTCCAAGTGTAAGTGGGTATTCCACTTTCACTATGTCCTGTATGGGATATGTTATCTTTTAATCTTATGTCTGACCCCGCTGCTGCTGCTTTAACTGCCGTGTCTGCTCCTTTTAGCCCTAGAGCCGTCCAATCCATAACTTGCTGATTTTGGTAGATTGCATTATCTATCTCCATCTGCGTCATAGTCCACTGATTCTGTTCTGACACTCCGCGTAACGCTTGCATCTCAGATACCTTCTCTTGGTATGGTAGTAGTTCGTTGTACTGCTCTGCGTTTCCTTTTGCTATGCCGAGATTAGTTACCGCCCCTAAATACTGCCCTTGATTGGCTTGTGCCATCATAGCGTCCTGTGCATTTAGGTTTCTGTATGATTGTGCTGTGGTTGTTTGTGCTGCGGGTAGCGCTCTTAGACCTGCGCCTAATGAACTTGCTCCCCCTAACGCTGCCGCTTGACTTGATGCTATATTGTCTTGTGCTAATTGACGCTGCGCTTCGGGCATACCCTCTTGTGCGTATCGTCTAGCTTGGTCTACTACTTCTTGTTGTGTTTGAACTTGGGCATCCATTATTGGTCTACCCATTGCGTCTAACTCGGTTTGGATTTCGTCTGCTCTAGCTGTTTTAGCTGCGACTTGGTCTTCCAATAGCCACCTAGCCTCGTCATCTGCTCTTCCCTTTTTACCCTTCCATGCGTCCATAAATCCAGGATCTTCCCCCCTAGCTACCATTTCATCGGCATGGGCGCCTCTGTCTTTACTCCCGATTGGCCCATAGGCTCCCATGATGAATCTTGAGCCTCTGCCTAAATTATAGTCAAGTCCTCTGCCTTTTCCCATTGCTATTTATTTAGAGATTTACAGTTAAACGAAGTGGGGATTACCATAGTTGCAAAATTAGTTATTTTTACTGACTTGACTCAGAAACAGAAAAAGATACTGCTACTGCTTCAAGTGTTGCTTTTGTTGTGTTCGCGTTGACCAATCTCATACTGAGTACTCGGTCTCTTAAATCGTACCCATTAAGAAGTGGATACGTCTCATTTGGTGTAGAGCTATCTTGTCTGAAACCTGCTGCAAATTCATTCGGTTGGAACTCTTCGTAGAAGGCTTCTTCAAGTAGTGATGTCTGTCCCCCTACTGTTGTTATGTCTCCATCTGTGTCTGACTTCCATATACTGTTTGCTTCTTGCTCTACGTTCTCAAACTTCTTTTGTACATCGGGTGAGGTGTTAAATGGTATTGTGACTTCTGCGGGGTATTCTACTCCGTAATAACTCCCTCTAGTTTCATTAGAGTTATGTAACCATAAAGCCCCCGACTTAAATGATACAAAGTCCACCCCACAAGTTGCCATTTTTTCAGTGTTAAAATCAAGGAAAGATGCCCAAGCGTTAGCAGGTTCGCTAAACATAAGTGTTCCCGTGTATAATATAAAATCTATTTGGGTTACGTCTGCCGCTAAAACTATTGGAATCCCCTCTCCATTATACCACGATATACTTACTACATTTTGAGATATTATAGTAAATGATAGTAAGTCTACTAATACCCACCCCGCTGATGTGTCATACATCCATGCTTGTGTGCATACTGGAGATTGAAATAATCCAGTTGGATTTCCTATGTTGGTTATTGTAGCGTCTAGTGATTCTTCTATGCCTGTTGCCTGATTGCTAAAGGATGTAGAGGTTATAGTCTGATTAAGTGATAGAATATAACTTTCATGTCTTTCATCGTAAACCCCTTGCGCGTATAGAGTTCCTATGTAGTTGTCCTTTACGTCAAGGTTCTCGTTGAACCATTTAGTCATACCCCACTTGCTTATCTCCGTGATACCATCATCCGCTAGTCTGCAAACAGCGTTGTTTCGAGGGGAAAGGAAGTATTGTGTGTTGTCGTAGTAAGATATACTCTCAGGGTTTAGTCCTACTCCGCCATCGTATGCGTAGTAGTTAATGCCGTTAAAGAGCGCATCTGTTTGGTAGGTTACGTCTCCGCTTTGGGATTTTGCTAGTTCACTTAGTATCCCTATTTGTCCTACTTTATCCTCAAAGTAAACTATTAGCTGTTTATCATTTCTGATAAGTGCCTTTTGTATTCCTCCGAATTTAAGATCATACTCTGCTATACTTGTACCTAATGCCATTGACAAACCGTTGGTAGGTGAGTTAGGAATTACGGGTTGTGTGAACTCTATTGCGGTTGGTCTTACTACAACAGATGATGCGGAGGCTGATTCAAAGTTGCTTCTTCCGATAGGTGTGACAGAACTCTTAAAGAAGTTCACCATACTCTCGTTTTCCGTTAAGGCACTTGAGGAGGCAGAGCTTGTTGTAAATGCAAAATAACTATCCCCCACTTCTGTTAATTCTATAATAGCCCCTTGTGATGCTGTTTGGTTTTGTGATCGTCCGTTGTGGTATCCCCCCGATATAGTGTAGTATTGCCCTACCTCATAGTATAGTGAGGGGTCTGCGCTGCTCTTAGGTCTCCAAAATTCTACTAGCATTAAAGACACCCCATCTGTGATAGATGGTGTCAATGTGCTAACGTCATACTTAGCGTAAACATACTGTATGTCTGCGTCTGATATATTGGTATCAGGTATTTTTGAGAAGTATGTAAATCCAGAGCTTATCTCTCCTAAAAGTTTTACTCTATCCCCCTCAACATAGTTATACTCGTCTGCAAGTACTCCGTATGTTAGTCTATTGTACTCAACAACATCAAAGATATTAAATGCTACAGTCCCGTTTGCTGTTGCGTCTGATGTGAGTGTGGCTGTCCAAGAAGATGTGTTGAAGGTGACAACATGCCCTGATGAAAACAAAGTCCCACTTGTTATCGCTATCCATGCCCTACCTTGCTCGTTTTCCCCATCTACCGTCTTAATGTAAACTGCTGAACCTAAAACTGTAGTATTTATTATATCTGCCCCTTGAAACGGTACAGACCCACTACCCGTATCAAAAGTTACCTCTGATATTACATAGCACAGAACCCACTCCGATAAAAACTTAGCGTATGTTGTGTTTTTAGAGTAAAGGATATGATACCCTACTGCGTTATCGGGGGGTATGTGTCCTATTACCACTTTTGCAGATGTGTTTCCAAGGTTAGTTGTATCATCAAATCCTGCTGAATACATTGTGGCGGCAGGTAAAGCCCCTGTTCTTCTTCCTTTATCATCCTCATATTGTAGGGCGATGTTGTGGGAAGCAAAACGCTTCATGTTGAATCTACTGCTCTTCTCTACATAATTAGGTAAGTTTTGCACAAGCTCTACTGCACCTACTGTACTTGATGGTGCGTATGGGGTCTGATTGACATTAACTCCATACACAATCCGAAGTTCGGCAAATGTCGAATACGCCACCAAGCCCCCAAATCCCCTGTCTCTTGTATCCCCTGAATTAAATAGGTCTGCCATATTAGCAGCTATTGTACTTGTTGTATCCCCGCTTTTTACTATATAAAGTATATTATAGTAAACAGTTGTGGGGGTTATTGGCATTGTTCCCGTGTTAAGAATGGTAAAAAGAATACTAATAGAATCTCCTATTTTAGGCGTTCCCCCTATTGTACTTTTTATATAGTTAAGTGAAGAATTAAGTAATATATTATAGTTAACATTTACAAAACTCCCTGTTACGGGTATCCCTGTGTTATTACAAGGAGCTGTTGTAGTTGCAGCAGACGCTGTTGGTATTGTATTATATATCGGGTATGCTTGCACCTTTAAATCAAGGCTTTCTGCATCTATCTTAGTGTCAGTGGTATTCATAAATGCCAAGACATTGCTTGGAAGGAATACTACCTCTTTACACTTTGGCGGTATAAAACTATAGGGTTGATTTATTTCTGTTTGGTCTGCCGCCTCTAACTGCTGCTCCCCTGTGTACGCTACTATTACCCTTTGAAAAGTGTCTTGGGCTATGTCTGAGTACAGTACCTCTTTAAATTTGTACCAATCCCCCATAGTGTCATCAGACTCCCCTGCTTGTACAAAGAACTCTATCTTCTCTACTTTGTTGTAATCGGGTAAATCTGCTGCCATATAGATTACATTATCCCTGCTTGAATTGCTTGTTTCCTCCCACGAAAAATCAATCACGGCTAATCTTGATACAGTAGATGCGTGTGTCCTAAAACCCCCTTCGTAGATGTACCGAGTCCTAAATTTGTATATCTTATTTGTTAAGGCGTTATTATTTTTAGACTTGATAGTCCCAAAATGAGGCTCTAGCGGAACTGGGTTTGGAACTTTGTATAGTTCAATCTCCCACCTGTCTGCTGATGTTATTGGTGCTGTTAATGTCGCGTAGTTGTCGAGGTCAATACAGCCTACTTCATTTAGGTTATCTGTCCAAACAAGGAATCTATCTTGTACTATATCTGTGCCTGTTATTGGGTAGTCTTTGTCGAAGTTTAGCCCGAATCCGTATGAAAGTTCCGTTACTGTTGCGGATGTTTTGTTATACTCATACTTTAATATCTGATGGGTGTTTGACCCACCAAAGATAAAAAAATAGATGCTTTCTGCGCCCTTGTTTTCGTGCGCTCCTATGCAGAACCCGTAGCTGTCTCTTAAATTATAAGCCACTTCTGTATTCCCTTTTAGGTTAGTGACTACAAATCTGTCACCATTAACCATAAAGGATACGTTACGGGCATCTGTGTAATGTCCATTTTGAACGTATCGCGGGGATGAGTTCTTATCCATCCCGCCTTTCCAAGCTCCTCCTTGTGGGTTTACAAATATTCTTTTATCTGTTGGCATTCAGTTTGTTAGGTCTAGTATTTAGGTGCGGGCGAAAAGTTTCTTCTTGATATTTCTAGCATTTCTTCTTCTCCCATTCCACCGAATCTTACTTTTGAAAAGTTCTTTGCGGCTGTGTATGCTCGTTGCATATTCCTAGCTTCTCCCGTTCCCACAAACCATCGCTTAGACTTCCACATACAGTAAAGCATAACAGCGTCTTGAAGAAACTCATGTACCATAAACTTTCCGTTGATTTGGCTTGGTCGGGCTAGGTAATCTAATACAACAACTGAACTCGATAAGTTACTTGATAGTTCTATTCTGTTAGCTTCTCTGTTCATTCTGAACTCTCCTGCTGTCTGTCTTCCGCCTACTCCGTAGTACGCTCCGATTATCTCTCCGTTCTTGACGTGTTGAGAGCCTGACGTATCCATTGTGCCAACAAGGTTAGAATTTGCTCCTTCTTGTGGTTGTGTTGGAATACCACAGTTATTTAGCGGCTTAAATATATTCTCATTACGCCCAAGAAACATAAGCTGCCCTGAGCTGCCTATAATGGCTACTCTAGCCTCTTTAACGAAGTCTTCGGGTAGTTGTACCATTCCAGTAGAATCAGGCTCTAATTCGGCTCTTTTAACGTACCCGCTTACATCGTAATGTAAATCCTCTACGGCTCGAACTGCGAAGCGTAAAAGATGGGCGTAGTCATGTTGAACCTCAGAACCGAGTTCTCCTTGTAAATCTTCTATTATGGAATCTAATGGTATCATTTATTCGCTTATATCATTATTCATTTTGTCCTGTGGGATACTTTTTTGCGTCATGTAAAGCTCTACTGCCCGTCTCATTATCTCCCCTATACATGAATCATCTATTGGGAAGTAATCCATCTCCCCTAGTTCAGAGTGATTAGGGATGAGGTGTACTGTAAGTTTGCAGTCTGTTCTCATCTCTTGTACATATATCAATCTATCTTCTGATAGTATGTAGCCGTAGTTACCTTCTAATAATTGTGATACGGAGTTCTTTCTTGACGAAAGGAATCCTATGCTTAATGGTTTGAATGCTTCTTGCGGGGTGTCTTGATAGTGTACGAGATAAACTCCTTGGTCTTTTGGAAGTGCTATTATGTTAACTGGTAAGTCTGTGTAAAATCTCTTTCTCTTTTCATCCCATTTTACTTCTACATCGTCATACTCTACTACCCAATTACCTGCTACTGTTCTAGTGAAAGCCTTATCCCGAAGTATGCTCATTTTAACATACTCTGCGGTGGCTTGTCCTACAACATTCATCGCTGCTTGAATATCAAACTTAGCGTCTGAGGTAGTGTTTGGGTAAAGTATCCCTCGTAGTTGGTCTCCGTAATATCTTTTTGTTCTCATCGTTATTGCGGATTAATGGCTTGTGCTGACTGGAATAGGTCAGCTTGTCTTACGGTGATTCCTAATAGCCCACAGATAGTAAATATTAAGTCCGACTTTAACTCTTCTGCAAGTTCAAAGTCTGTGCTATTTCCTGCTGTTACCCCTGAGTTAGGGTTAGTTCCTACTCCACCCGTTGCTGCGTAAACTTGTTGGTTACTTGATACAGTGTAATTCCAAAAGGGTACGAGTGGCGTTCTTAGGTATGCCAGTTTTACACTCCCTACGTTTTCGGGGTAGAACTGAAAATAAGTATCGTACTCGACCACTATTGGATGTTGTACTGTTGGTGGGCTGAATTGGCTTGAAAGTCTTTCTCCTAGTTCACTATCCGTTACAAGGTCTACTCCGTTTACAAGCGGTACTTGGTTTCCTCTACGATCAGTGAAAAATCCTGTCTTATATACGGATGACCAATAAGAGTAATCAGATGGTTTTGGCATCTGCCCTGTTATGGGTACGTTTATGGCACTTAGTTGCTTTAGCTCTGAGAGTTCGTCTGACGACATACTTGAAGATTCAAATTGTCTCCGCTTATTTCGGTAAACAATATCTTGGGCTAAGGGTGCATAGCGGTTAAACTTACTAGCGTTAAGATAAGTTGTCTTTTGGTCTTTTGCTGCTAATAGTTCTACTCCTAATTTTACATCGTTAATACTTACTGCCATGTTATATTTTAGGTACGAAGGTTATATATCCTGCTTGTCCGTTAAAATTTACTTCAATATAAACAGGGCTAGTTGAAGCATCCGCTGGAAAAGTTGCGAAGCTAGGGCTAACTATATTAGGTGCTCCTATTAGCGCACTAGTTACCGTTAAGAAAACTCCTGCATCTCCAATAATGTGTAGTGGTGTGACTGGTGCTGGTGTTCCGATACCTACTCTGTTGTTTAACGCGTCTACGCTGAAAGTAGAGCCATCTACGCTAAATCCGTTTACCGCACCTGCTGTAAAGGCTAATGTGTTTGTGGATTGTGTTACTACCGTGTTACCGCTTAAAGAACCATTTCCCGTGTATATTCCGTTATCATCAGCCTCCCAAGTTAATAGTCCATTTCCGTCTGTTTGAAGAACTTCATTTGCGTCTCCATTATCAGGTGGGAGTAAATAAGTAGTGTTTTCTGTCATTGTTGTTGACGGCCTAAATACTATATTGTAGTCAGTAGCACCTTGGTCTGAGTATATTCTAATCTGCCCATCTTGACCGTTTCTACCTGTTCGTATCGCTCCATTTACGTCTAATGGATAATCTGGGGTAGATGTCAAGATACCTACTCTATCAGTGCTTACATCAATCGACATTGCCGTATCTGTTGCGGTTAGGAATTGTACGTCTTTTGAATTAGCAATAGTCGTATTAAAAATAGTTACTCCTGTGTCTAGGCTAAGTCTCTCATTAA
>TARA_R110000868_G_scaffold29420_7_pt1 | contig 19384 bp, 22 predicted proteins | sample TARA_R110000868 | Tara Oceans TARA_R110000868 (sample SAMEA4397489) | marine metagenome | biome: Polar Biome; feature: [SRF] surface water layer (ENVO:00010504); material: water (ENVO:00002006), including particulate matter (ENVO:01000060) such as... | depth 5 m | reverse complement strand
ATTAATTCTGTTTTGTTCATAATTTCGATAAATTAAGTGTTATTATTTATAATTAAATACTTCAACAAATTTATACGGATTTGCCATTAACGCAAGTAAAATAAGGGGAAATCCGCATTTTTGTTGATAACTTGAAACGTTTGTTGATAAAGTAGGAGGTTTTTTACGTTTCTCCATACCCCCAATGAACATGGGGGTTTACCGAACATAGGCGTTTTCTAGTAATTTTAGTCCGTTTAACACTTCTTTTGTGGCCATTTTTCTTTTGCCGGGCAATTGTATTTCCAACAAATTAATGAAGCCTCCCACTACTGCTACCTTTAGTTCTTTTTTGGTAGCAACAACGGTCCCCACTTTTAATTGATGTGGTACCAAATCCATTTTGGCCAAATATATCTTCAGGAACAATTCCTCTTCCCCATTGTACAAGGTGGTCCATGCAGTAGGATAGGGGCTAAGCCCTCTGATAAAATTGTAAATAGTCGCTATGTTCTGTAGCCAGTCTATTTCACAGGTCTCTTTGTGAAGTTTGTGTGCCTCCTTTAATGATTTTTCCTCTTGTTGTTTGGAAGGTACTATTTCCTTGCTTTCAATTTTATGTATGGTTTCCAAAACCAGGTCGGCCCCCAGATACATCAACTTATCATGTAAGGTACCCGCTGTTTCCTCATCGGATATAGTTGTTTTGTTTTGAAGTAAAATTTCACCGGTATCGATTTTGTCATCTATGAAGAAGGTGGTTACCCCAGTTTCGCGCTCCCCGTTTATAATAGCCCAATTGATGGGTGCCGCGCCACGGTATTCGGGAAGGAGGGAGGCATGAAGGTTAAAGGTCCCTAGACGTGGCATAGCCCATACTGCTTTTGGCAACATTCTAAAAGCTACCACAATTTGTAGATCTGCCTTTAAACCGTCCAATTCCTTAATAAATTTGGGATCTTTTAAGTTGGTTGGTTGTAAGATATTTAGTTGATGTTCCCTGGCATAGACCTTAACGGAAGATTCATTTAGTTTTCGCCCCCTGCCGGTAGGTTTGTCGGGGGCGGTAATGACCCCAACAATATGACAGTCACTTTTTACAAGCTTATCCAAAATGGCCACGGCAAAATCCGGTGTGCCCATAAACACTATTCGTAGTTTGTTCATCTTTCGATTATTTCATACTGGTTTATCGTATTCACTTTTATTCTTCTGTCTTCCAATAGTCTTTGAATGGCTAGTATAACAGCACTTTCCTTATAGGTCAATAGTTTTAACAGTCCTCTGGAATTTACTTTATGTACCATTAGGATCTGTAGAATATCCTGCTCTATGATCCTTATAACATCATTGCCTACAGGATTTTTTTTGATACAGATATCGCATTTTCCACAGTTCTTTTCGCTTGTTTCGCCAAAATAATTCAGCAGTTGTCTATTTCTGCAGAGGGAGTCGTTCTTAATATAACCTAAAATACTTTCTACATTGTCCTGTTTAACTTGCTGGATCTGTTTTATTTTTTTTGCGAAAATATTGATGGTTCTTTCGTCCTCCCTTGGAACCAAAAAAGTAATTTCCAGATCGCTGTGCTGGGCATGATATTCAATAATTTCATCCTTTTTCATTTTTTCCAAGACCTCGATCACTTCATTTTCAGTTTTATTGGCCTTTCGCCCGATCAATAGGGTATTGATCTTCGTGTCAAAATCGAAAATTCCACCATAGGTTCTCAATATAGTTTGAATGGTGGGTGCGGATTTCTGATTTATTTCCAGGTAAGCAAATATATGGTGCTTGGAAGCTATCATGCGGATAGTCGTCTTTTGGGAAAATGCTTCGGTTAGGGTTATGACCGAGTTTTGGTCCAACAACCTTAAGCCGTTATAGGTTAAAGTACTATTAAGTTTATAGGTATCGCAAAAGGAATTAAAGGGCAATTGAAAGGTTTCGCCACTGCCTTCCCCGAAAGGTATTTGAAAATAGTTGGCAAGTTTTCGGTACAATAATTTTAGAAAGTCAACATCGGGCAACACTCCTAAAAACTGCTTTCTAACCTGTGTTTCATCGGTTTGGTTGGTTATTAAAACAGCGTTAGCAGGATGGCCATCCCTACCGGCCCTGCCAGCTTCCTGATAATAGTTTTCAATGCTATCGGGAATTTGATAATGTACCACAAGGCCAACATCGGGCTTATCTATCCCCATTCCAAAGGCATTGGTGGCCACCATGATCTTTACTTTGTTTTCCAACCACTGGTTTAATCTACTATCCTTATCCTTTTTGGAGATACCCCCGTGAAAAAAGGTGGCCGTATGTCCTTGCTGGGATAAATAATAGGCCAGTTCCATTGTCATTTTTCTGCTCCGCACATAAACTATAGCGCTATTATTGCTCTGAGCGCATAATTCTTTAAGACGGTATTTTTTGTCCTCCTCCCAACTAACGCTAAAAGTGATATTGTTCCTGGAAAAAGAATCTTTGACCACCAAGGGGTGTTCCAGATTTAGATTTAGGCATATGTCCTTGACGACAGCGCTGGTGGCGGTTGCAGTTAGGGCGATCATAGGTACCTCCGGCGCCAATTCCTTAAGGATTTGGCATTCCAAATAGGCAGGTCTAAAGTCGTTCCCCCATTGTGAGATGCAATGCGCCTCATCTATGGCAATAAGATTAACGTTCATTTGCCGGATGCGCTCCTGGATCAACTCTTGTTGTAGTCTTTCAGGAGATAGGTAAAGGAATTTATAGTTGCCGTACAGACAGTTGTCCAACAAGTTATTTACTTCCTCAAAGGAAATTCCGCCCGTAAGGGCAATGGCTTTTATACCTAATTTTTTAAGGGTCTCTACTTGGTTTCTGATCAAAGCGATCAATGGGGATACCACAATACATATACCTTCACGGGCCAAGGCAGGAATTTGATAGCACAAAGATTTACCTCCCCCTGTAGGAAGCAAGGCCATAACATCCTGTCCATTTAATACGGCACTTATAATCTCTTCCTGTGAATTTTTAAAATCCGGGAAGCCCCAATATTTTTGTAATATATCCTTAGGGTGCTGCTGCACTATAGATTTTTTATTTTATTGAGTATAAAGGTAACCCTTCCTTCCACGGTTTCCTTGGGAACATTTATAATTTTGTAGCCATAATCGGTATAGGCTTTTTCCAAGAAGGTATGAATACGAAGGGCTTCTTCGAAGTTTTCATACCGCTCATTGTCAGACTGATGTATTTCTTTCCAGGGTGGTAATAAAAATACGTGGTCGTACCTATAGGTTTTACAGCTTTCCACAAAGTGGTCGCCATAAGCTTGTCCAAAACAATCCATATAGGCCACTACGTCAGGAATACCACGATCAAAAAAAACCAATGGGTTGTTTAGATCCTGGGTAGCTTTATACTGTTTTATCCTCCCTTCAATAATTCGTTCACTAAAAAGTAATGGGTCCGATATAAATAACTGTGGAATACCTTGTTCCCGTGCCTCCAGCGTAATTTCCCGAGATATCTCATTAAAACAATAAAAACCTTCCTTTTCAATTTTTTCTATGATAGAGGTCTTTCCGGTACTGGGCCCACCCGTGATAACAATTTTTTCGATATTCAAATAGCTTCCTTTAAAGTTTTGCAATTACTGGCTAAAATGGTGGTGCAAAGTAATGAAATACCAATAAGATTAAAAAATTGCCAATGATACTTTATATATTTGCAAAAACATTGGTATGAATCAAGATAATTCAGATGACTTTTATACAAGGTTAAAGGAACAGCTGGCTGAAACCAGTAAATGGCCCTCCGATTACTTGTACAAGTTTATTGTACCTACGGACCCTGTAAAAATTAAGCGGATTGAGGATATTTTTGATAATACAGGTGCGGTAATCGAATCAAAACAATCCAAAAATGCAAAATATACCAGTTTGTCCATTACGGTGAACCTTAAAAATCCGGATGAAGTCATTAACAAATATAAAGAAGTAGGGGAGGTAAAAGGGGTTATATCGCTCTAAAATAGTATTTCTTACATAATTTTGTTAATTTGCAGACGTTATAAGAATACTTCCTTATCATAAATCAATAGCAATAAATATTTCAAATTGAATTTAGTAGAAAACTTAGAATACAATACTGAGCGATCAAAGCTCATTATACCCGAGTATGGCCGTCATTTCCAAAAAATGGTGGATCATGCAATTTCCATAGAGGACGATGCGGAACGGAACCGTGTAGCACAGGCCATAATAAGTGTTATGGGGAATATTCAACCACATTTGAGGGATGTGCCCGACTTTCAACATAAATTATGGGACCAATTGTTTATCATGTCCGATTTTAAATTGAACGTGGAGTCCCCCTTCCCGATTACTTCTAAGGAAACCTTGCAAAAGCGTCCAGAACCGTTGGAATATCCTCAAAACTTTCCAAAATATAGATTTTACGGTAACAACATTAAACGGATGATCGATGTGGCCGTTAAATGGGAAAAGGGCGATATGCGTGATGGACTGGAATATGCCATTGCCAATCACATGAAAAAGTGTTACCTGAACTGGAACAAGGACACCGTAGATGACAAGGCCATTTTTAAACACCTTTATGAGTTGAGCGATGGACAGATAGACATGGCCAAAGAGGGTGAAAATTTGACCGAAAGTGGACAATTCCTTAAAAATCGTGTGGCCAAAACGCCAAGGACCAATACTGGTAAAAAAACGCAAAGAAATCAAAACCGCGGTAAAAAACGGTACTAATCTTCTCACACTTTAATGGGAACATTTAAAATAGAAGGCGGTCATCAATTACATGGTGAAATTACACCGCAAGGGGCAAAAAATGAGGCATTACAAATACTCTGTGCCGTACTACTTACTTCAGAAAAAGTGTCAATTAGCAATATCCCAGATATTGTAGACGTAAACAAACTAATATCCTTACTGGAGGATTTGGGTGTAAAAATCCAAAAGAAAGGTCAAGGGTCATATACTTTTATGGCCGATGACATTAATTTGGAATACCTGCAGTCCGCTCAATTCAAAGAGGACGGGAGAGGTTTACGCGGGTCAATAATGCTAGTAGGGCCGTTATTGGCGCGTTTTGGCAAAGGATATATACCCAAGCCTGGCGGGGATAAAATAGGGCGCAGACGCCTGGATACCCACTTTGAGGGTTTTATAAAATTAGGGGCCAAGTTTAGATATAATAAGGAGGAACATTTTTATGGTGTCGAGGCCAAAAAGCTTAAGGGCACCTATATGCTTTTGGATGAAGCCTCTGTTACCGGAACGGCCAACATAGTTATGGCAGCAGTTCTGGCCGAGGACAAAACAACCATTTATAATGCCGCTTGTGAACCCTATTTACAGCAACTATGTAAGATGCTTAATAGAATGGGGGCCAAAATTACCGGGATAGGTTCCAATTTATTGGAAATAGAAGGTGTTGATAGCCTTGGTGGTACAGAACACAGAATGTTGCCGGACATGATCGAAATTGGTAGTTGGATAGGCTTGGCTGCTATGACCAGAAGTCATTTAACGATCAAGGATGTTAGTTGGGACGATTTGGGCCAGATTCCCACAGTATTTAGAAAACTGGGAATTCAACTGGAACGCAAGGGAGATGATATCGTTATTCCGGAACATAAAGATGGCTACGAGATCCAAAACTATATAGACGGTTCCATTTTAACGGTGGCAGATGCCCCGTGGCCTGGACTTACTCCTGATTTATTGAGTATTATCCTAGTGATGGCTACTCAGGCAAAAGGTGAAGTTTTAATTCATCAAAAGATGTTTGAAAGTCGATTGTTCTTCGTAGACAAATTAATAGATATGGGTGCCAAGATCATTCTTTGTGATCCCCATAGGGCTACGGTTATTGGACATAACTTTAAATCCAGTCTAAAAGCGACCACCATGGTGTCCCCGGACATTAGAGCTGGTGTTTCGTTGTTGATTGCAGCCTTGTCTGCCAAAGGCACATCTACCATCCACAATATAGAACAGATCGATCGAGGGTACGAAAATATTGATACTAGATTGAGGGCTATCGGTGCCAAGATCACAAGAGTTTAACAAAGGTTAAAACTTGAAATAAAAAAGGACTTCCGATTAGAAAGTCCTTTTTTATTTCAATCAGTGTACTACCTATGTTTATTGACTTATAAACCCACTTATTTTCTCACCAATACGTAACAAATCATTAACTTCCTCTTTTGTAAAATCATAAGGAACTGGTTTGGCAATGCCAATGGTTCCGTATAATTTACCATTTAACATCATAGGAACAGCGATGGAACCCTCAACTTTTGTTTCTTTGGCAGCTGGGCGCGCCACCCCGCTATCATCGGTTTGCAAGTTGCACATTTCTACAGGTTCACGACGTTCCGCCGCAATACCGGCCATTCCTTTTCCAATAGGGATCTCCGAAAGTTTTGGCACTAAAAAAGGAGGTATGCCTTGATGGGCTTGTACTTTTAACAAGGAAGTCTGCTCGTCTAAAAAATGGATTGTTCCTGTTGTACAGTCAAAACCGGAAATTATAGTACCAAGTACTTCCTGCCAATTAACATTCTCGTTTTTGAGGAAGGAATCTATAATGGTATTCCGTTGTGCGTTGTCCTTATTCATATTCTTGAATTGATTTTTTGTGGATTACCCAAATTTAATAAATCCCACCTAACTATGTTCAGGATTTTTAATTGTGTTTTGCATTATTTACTTCGATCCAGTAGCCCTCCGGGTCTTGGAGATATATTTGTCGCACTCCGTCCGAACGCAGGGTAACAGCACCTTTTTTACCTGGCCAATCCTCATAGGAAATGTTGTTGTTTTTTAAATGTTCAATAAAGACATCCAGGTTAGGCGTAGATAAACAAAGGTGCATGGATTTATGCTTTTTTATGATCACGGTATCCTTTTAAATCAAATGTAACTGTGAATTGCCTTGGACCAAAAATCATCGAAATTCTGGGGCCTTATCGGGATGGGGGATTTCTTTCAATTTAAGAATATTGGAATAAAAATCTGCCGTAGTATCCAAATTGTTAACGATCAAGGAAGAATGATCTAACTGGAAATCAAAATTTTGGGCATGGATTTGTAAGCTGAAAAAACAAAGAATCAGAAACAATAGTTTGTACATTTTTAATAGGTTTTAGTTTTTGACTAATTTTTATTGATAAACAGGTTTAAAAGGAAATACAAAAATTTGCAGGAAAGGAAGGTACTTAAAAATGAAGGAATAGATATAGGCTATTCCCTTTTAGATTTAATTTTTAACGTATTATCATTTTTTCCATCACTACATAATCAATTTTGTGTTTTGTAAAAACGGTATTGGTTGTTATGAAACCAAACCTAGCATAAAATTCCTTTTTGTCGGCCCGGGCATTGCACCATATTTTGTCGACTTTTTCGCCTACGGCATACGCGATAAGATGGGATAGTAGTCGGCTGCCATAACCTTTGCCTTGTTCTTTATTGGCTGTGGCAAGTTTGCGGAACTGGGCCTCATTGTTTTCAATAAACAATGAAACTACCGAGATTAAGGCATCATTTACAAAGAGTCCAAAGTGAGTTCCTTGTTCATCATTGGGTAACATTATATAATTGATCGGCATATTTGGCCACATAACATCATGCCTTAAGGGATAGGTATCCTTAGCCGGAATTAGCCTTATATTTTCAGTCATTACCCACTAATAATCCTTTAACTATTAAGTATTGGGCCGTTGCGTAGGTACCCATCACCAATAGGTGGGACCAAGGTATTGCAGTAAGAAACTTATTGATGGCCAAAATACTGTCCGACGCAATAAAAAACAGTGCTCCCATAAAAACCAATTTAAAACTTGATGGATTTACCTGATCCTTCCTGCCATAGGCAGTAAGAGCCAATGTGAGAATACCTAGGATATAGATAATCACGGGAAATTTCAAGGGACCCAGATGATCTTGTAAAATTATGAAGAGGGTAGTGCCATAGGCCAATAACAGTACAGTAACCCAACGCAATTCTTTTTTGATCAGTTTTTTTCCTTGTTCAAAGAATACCAGGGCATAGTTAATATGTGCCAATAGAAACGCCATTAGGCCAAGCATAAAATATATGGTAGAGAGATGATCATAGAGCAAAAGAATATCACCAAGCAATGAAAAACCGAGTGCCAAAAGTATAAAACAATAAACCTTTTTAGGTAAGTGTTTTCCGGTAATTCCAAAATACAATACAAGGGAGGTCAGTATTAGCGGCTTGGTAAACTGCCTCAACTCCTGAAAGTGCATTGATCTGGTTACTAGGTCTAATAGAACCAAAAGTATAAATATGCCTAAAAATAAATATGCCTTTAATTTCATTCTATAAAATGATAAGGGAAGTTAATTTTGGGAAGGATATAATTTTCGTTTTCTTACCACAATGAAACAAAGGCCCAATTGCAGTACTACGGCAATGGCATTGGTTAGCCAAAGGGCCACAGTGTTAAAACGGATTCCGTAAAAGCACCAAAATAGATAAATAAATACCCAGCCAAAAATAAAACCGTTGGAAAGGCTGCTTGGTCCTTTGTAACGGAATTCCTTATATACCTGTAAAGCAATTACCAGACAGGCACTTAGACCGGCGGCAATTCCTATGCTTTCAAAAATGTTTTCCGGGATACTGTGTATAATATTCATGTACTAAAATCTTAGGGCTAATTTATATTGGTGTTGGTTATTTCACTTTACTTCAGCTTATTCAGTTCTGTATTTGATCATGATTTCCTTGAACAATTCGCTAGTGGACGGCGGAGTATAAGAAATAGCATTGGCTCCTGCTTCTATTGTTTTCAATATATCTTCCTCTTTATGGCCTCCAGTGGCCAATATGGCAATGTCAGGGTCAATATCCCTAATTCTTTTAACGATATCAGCCGTTTTATTGGCCCCTGAAACATTAAAAATGTCCACTCCGGCCGCAATCCGACCTTTTATGTCATCATTTTCTGAAACAATGGTAATGGTAACAGGGATGTCTATTTTTGCTTTCAACCGTACTATTAAATCGTTGGGTGTGGGCTTGTTCAAAACAACTCCCAGGGCGCCTTGAAATTCAGCATGTAATGCCAGTTCCACGGACCTTTTACCTGTAGTAATACCACCACCAACTCCACAAAATATAGGTTTGTCAGCGGCCAGAATTAAGGAATGGGTAATTAAGGGTTGGGGAGTAAAAGGATACACAGCAATGATGGCATTGGCATTGGTATTTCTTATAATGGCAACATCCGTACAGAATAAGAACGATTTTAGCAATTGCCCAAAAACCCGTATGCCAGAGCAACTGTTGATTATTTCGGGTACCTCCACGATATTTTTTCTAAGCTTACTACCAAAAGTAGGTACCTTTATCATAGGGCATCAATGAATTAGGTTTATCAGAAATAATAAGAAAAATTGTAAGTATTCTTTTATCTTGAGCAGATTAAAGATAGTCTTTTTTTTAATCGCCCAGTTGGGGAAGGTTGTTCTACTGTAATTTAATTTAGACTACCCCCAACTACAATTTTATGCCCCTTGTAGTAAACGAGATTCCCTGTTGTCCAGTAGTGGAAATCATAACGGCTTCAAAAATTGGTTCGTGATTATTGGCTTTCACGGCCCAATCAAAAACAAAGTTTGCCCCTGTACCACCAAATTCATCATCCTGGTCAATAACAATTTCTATGGTTTCCAATGGCTTTAGGAATATAGGTCTGTTAAAGTAAGTTCTAATACGATCACCTTTGGTGTTAAAATATTCTCCTTTTAGTATATAAATGGTATCTGTATTGCTTACATTCCTCATACTTGCCGTGGCGGTTAAATGATGAAGTGTTTTCTCGGTTCCATCGTATATGGAGGAATATATGGACAAATAGGAACTGCCCTTAATAAGGGTGTCGTTTAATGGGAGTGAAGTGTATTTGTTTTCCCAATTAATGGGGTCCAAGTGACTTACTTTCTTTTCCTCACTGCAGCTAAGGAGCGTAGTAAGGGCACATAAGGCAATGCATATCTTATTTCCTAGAAAATGTTGGCTGATGCTAAATATATTAATCATTCTCTTATGCTTCGTTTTGCACATTGCTTCATTAAAATTTGGAACTAAATCCCTTTACTATTCCTAATATGGTGCATGGTAGCGCATAAATATACTCTATAAATAGCGAACCATATATTTTATTCAACCTTCTAAAGTCAACTTTTTAACTTTTGTTGTTCATATAAAATGATAGTGCACCAGAAGGACAATTTAAGATTTGGGATTTCAATGCTTCAGTCGAGGCCTTTTCAGGGGTTATCCACGGTTTGGCCTTTGGGGCATATACTTCCGGCAATGTTTTTACACATATACCTGCATGAATGCATTTTGAAGGTTTCCAAACTATCGTAATTTCACCATTGGTGTATTCCTTAAAATTTTCTTTTTGTACCATAATTATGCAATATTTATTCCTTTTAGGACTAATTTTTTCCACTCTGGGTGCCTTTTAATGTAGGTAGCTACAAAAGGACACATGGGAATTAGGGTTAATTCCTTAGTTTCTATATCTTCCAAGACCTTTTTTACCAATGAGGAGGCCACCCCTTTACCTTCCAATTCTTTGGGAACCTCCGTATGTGTTAGATAAATTTTATCTTTCGCTTTTATGTATTCAATTTTGGCCAAAGCACCATCAATATGATATTCATATTGCTTGTCCTCCGCATTATCTATTAATTTATAGTCCATAAGTTCTTGATTAGTTCGCTATAATTGTTTTTATTCTACTTCTAATATAAACATTACTCCTCCAGGTAGCCAAATTTACCCAAATTGTAATCTTTGATGGCTTGTCCAATTTCCTCACGGGTATTCATTACAAAGGGACCTTGGGCCGCAATAGGTTCGTTTAGGGGATCTCCGCTTAAAATCAATACTGTCGATTTTTTAGTGGCCTCTATACTGAAATCTTCACCGTCATTTTCAAAGAGTACAAAATGATTTTCAGCTATGGTCTGTGCCCCATTTACCTTAATTTCACCATCTACTACCAACAATGCCGTATTATAAGTGCTGGGAAAAGCGAATTCTGTTATGGCACCTGCTTCAAGCCTTGCATTCAACATGTTTACCGGTGAAAATGTGGAGGCTGCTCCCTCAACATCTTTGTAGTGCCCAGCAATGACCTCAATAACGCCTTTATTCTCGGGTAATTGATATTTATTAATCTGCGAATTTGTAATTCCCTGGTATTTGGGGGCAGACATTTTGTCCTTGGCAGGGAGGTTTACCCATAGTTGTGCCATTTGAAAATAGCCACCTTCTTTGCTAAATTCCTCTTCGTGATACTCTTTGTGAAGTATTCCCGAAGCTGCGGTCATCCATTGTACATCACCTTCACCGATTACTCCGCTGTTACCTGAACTGTCGTGATGGGCCACCTTGCCCTGGTAGGCTATTGTTACCGTTTCAAACCCTCTGTGTGGATGTACACTTACCCCTCTTGGCTTATCTGTAGGAGGAAAATAAAATGGGGAATTGTAATCTAATAGAATGAAGGGATCCATTCTTTCCATATCCAACCTATATCCGCTTGGGATAAAATTATGCACTCTAAATCCGTCACCCACATAATGGGGCTCTCGTGGAGCTACCACTATTTCTATATTTTTTGTTTTCATCTCAATCTATATTACCTTACAATAATACATGAACATTAATTTCTGTGCATTGATGTATGATAAGAATGATACTAGTTGGGCTTAAAATTTTTATGCGCCAATTCTTTGCGTACCCTACTTAAACTTTCTGGGGTAATGCCCAAATAGGAAGCTATCATCCACTGTGGTACCCTTAGGGTTAAATCTGGATATAATTTAATAAAATTCATATACCTGGTTTCCGCACTGGCACTCAATAATAGATTTATTCTTTTTTGTTGATGTCGGATGTGGTTCTGAAGGGCAATTTGATTAAAGTTTCTAAATGAGGAACTTATTTCACTCGCCTCATTTATAAAATCGGAACTTACTAAAACAACATGGGTGTCCTCAATGGCATCGATGAACAATTCTGAAGGCTCGTTAAAAAAAGCACTACTACGGTCGGAAACGATCCAATTTTCGGAACCAAATTGTATAATATGCTCCTTGCCGGAGCTGTCTACCGTATAGGAACGCAAAAGGCCCTTTTCAACAAAAAAGGAATGGCGACATACTTCCCCTGGCCGAAGTAATATTTCCCCTTTTTCAATATTTTTTAATACTACTTTCTTAATTAATAGTTGAAATTCCGGTTCTGGTATATTCGCCTTGGCTTTTAAATACTTGGTGAAATTTTGCATGTATAAATTTATTGTGGATTTTTATTTTTATAAAGTAAGTAGGATGATTTTATCAATTCGGAAAGAACATCAATTTCTATATCTTTCAATCGCTTTATATACAAACAGGACTTGGAAGATTTATATGGACCCAATTGTTGCATGAGCTGCTGTTGCCCGGAAAAACCACTCATGATATAAATTGAAAAATTGAGTTTTCTAGGGGAAAATCCGGTTATGGGCATATCTCCTTCCCTTCCAGAATCATATTTATAATGATAAGTACCAAAGCCAATAATACTTTCACCCCACATTATGGCAGGTTCATTGGTAATCCCTTTAAATAATGCCAATAAAGCCTGTGCGTCCTTTCTTTTTTCCTCATGCACAATGGAGTTTAAAAATAAAGTAACGGAATTGTTGTTGGGCTGGGTTTTGTTTTCGGGCATACCCTGAATATTAATGCATTTTAAATTTACTAAAAAAAAGAAGTCAACATAGGTTCGGAACCCTTCATTATTTAACACATGCCATATTTATTATTCTTAGGGCAATATTAACACTCCACTTCCAAATTAGTCTTTTAATACGTAAATTAGCATTTAAATAATAAACACGTATTAACATGAAAAAAATAACATTTTTAGTATTAATGATTGCTGTTTCTTTTGGGATACAGGCACAGATCAACACACCGCAACCGAGTCCTTCCTCGACACTTATACAGAAGGTTGGTTTAACTGATGTAACCGTAGAATATTCTCGACCATCTATGCGCGGAAGAACCATATTTGGCGATTTGGTTCCTTATGATAAATTATGGAGAACAGGGGCAAATGCAAGGACCAAAATAACATTTAGTGAAAATGTGATGATTGGTAATCAGGAACTTAAAGCTGGTTCTTATGCCATTTTCACCAAGCCGGGAGCTACTTCCTGGGAAGTTTTCTTTTACACCGATACCAATGGTGGTGGAACACCATCTGATTGGGATGAAAGCAAAGTTGCTGCTAAAACAACGGCTCAAGTTCAAAATCTTCCTTTTCAGGTTGAAACTTTTACGATTTCCATCGACGGCCTTTCTGATGACACTGCCACTTTAGGCATGTATTGGTCAGATGTATATGTAGGGGTGAAATTTGATGTTCCTACGGATAAAGCAGTTACGAGTGCCATAGAAAAGGTAATGAAAGGGCCGGATGCCAATGACTACTATGCAGCCGCTGTATATTATATGAATTCAGGTAAGGATATCAATAAAGCCAAAGAATGGATGGAAAAGGCCATGAGTATGACCAAAGAACCAGCATTTTGGCAATTAAGGCAACAATCGCTTATATACGCCAAGGCTGGTGACAAAAAGCAGGCTATTGAAACTGCTAAAAAATCTTTGGCTGCTGCAGAAGCCGCCGGTAATGCGGATTATGTAAAAATGAACAAAGACTCCTTAAAAGAGTGGGGAGCCAAGTAACATAAAATAACTATTTAAAAAAGCTCACTGAAAAGTGAGCTTTTTTTCATATGAAACTCTATTTTATAATATATAGGTGACAAACTAAATTTAACAATAATGTAGCAACATCATCCAAATATATAATGTCTGCTATGGCCTTCTTTCGTAAAATTGTAATCTATCGTTGTTATTCGCTACTATAATCCATTTTTTATTTCCGTTTAAAACTGAAATTATTTTTTTAGCATCCTTATTGACAAAAAAACCACTTTCTTTAACGCCTCTCGGGTCAAAGCCACCTTTCCCATCGCCTAGTAATAATACGCCCGTACCAGCGTCGTTCCGTGGCGTTTCGATTTCGGAAACAAACAAATTTCCTACTGCCAGAACATCTAAATGGCCATCCCCATTAAAATCTTCCACCAACATATCGTTGATACTGGATAGCTGTGTCATGTTAGACAATGCCGATATCTTGAAACTACCATTTCCTAAATTCTCTATATAGGAGGATGCAAAAGTATCCGCTTTATAGTGTAGGGAGCTGTCTAAATTTTCCTGACCATAAACTTGATCTATTTCCATAGATGCGAATAAGTCATACTTTTTAATTTTGTCTTTAAGTCCAGGTATCTGTTCTGATGAACACGAAAATCCTCGCAAAGGGTAATGCTTTTCACCGTTGTAATACCCTAACACAATATCATAACTGCCATTGTTGTCAAAATCGTTATAGTAAATATCGAAAGGTTTTTCTTGAGTAGTTTTGTATTTATAATTTAGTCCAATATTGCCCACAATAAAGTCCATATCTCCATCATTGTCAAAATCGCCCTTATCAATACTGTACCACCAACCAGAAGTAGCTTCCAAGGTTGGAATTGCCTTATTTTTTAACGTCCCTAGCTCATTTTCAAAAACGGTTATCCGCATCCATTCCCCAACAATGATAAGGTCAATATCGCCATCATTATCATAATCGCTCCAAACTGCATCGGTGACCATCCCTAATTTTTCTAATTCCGGTGCTATCTCCATGGTACGGTTTATCAACTGTCCGTTTTCATTTTTTAAAAGCATGCTGGCTGCTGGTTTTGGGTAATTATGTGGTACATGTCTTCCTCCAACAAAAAGATCTAAATCTCCATCATTGTCATAATCCTCTGCGATAACACTGGAACCACTACTATCGTAAATATCCAGGATCGTACCTTTTTCGAAACCACCTTTCCCATTGTTTATATAAAGTCGGTCTTTATAATGAGGGTCATTAGCATCATATTCATTTCCACCACTTACCACATATAAATCTTGAAAACCATCCCCATTAATATCAACAAACAAGCCGTCAATATCTTCATAATCCGCGTCGTTTTTCCATATATCATCTTGCATTTTTAAAAATCCACCATTTTTATCAGCGATAAATATTGATGCCTCTATACCAAACGCTCCTCCGATAAAAACATCTTCCAAGCCATCATTATTAACATCTCCTTTTGCCATAGCCGGTCCAAACTGGGACATTTTATGGGGTAACAACACTTGATAATCGTAATCATTAAATTCATTTTCTTTATGGGTATAAATAAATGGCAAATCATCGAGTGTCTCTATGAATAATGACTGATTAACCTTTATATCACGGTTAATCTTATGAATACCATTGGTCATATTTAAATCTAATAATTGATTGGTTTTAATATTCTTTAAAACGTCATAAGTTTCGTTAGGCCATTGAATCACTATACTGTCTATAATCTTAGTAGTATTTAAACCAAAATGTAGAATGGGTTCACTTGTTGAATATATACCCCTCACATTGGTATGTTCTAAGAATTGCTTATTGCCTTCATTGTATAATGTAATTTTTGTTCCAAAAAGAGGTCTATTTTGTGAATCATTTAATTTTATTCGAAGAAAATTGCTAGACCCAAGTTTTTCAGAGTTATTTTTATATACGAATGCTTTTTCATTTATATTATTGACTATTAGATCCAAATCTCCATCATTATCCAAATCAGCGTAGGCCGAACCATTGGAAAATGATTTTTCCTTTAGTCCCCAATCCTCGATTACCTTATTAAAATTTAGATCTCCCATGTTTTTATAAGCATAATTTTGTAACGGCTGCGATGGAAGAACGGACAGGATCTTATCTAGGTCTAAAATATCGAAAATACTTGTTATGTTACCACCTTGTGGGTTTTCTTCCAAATACTTAAAAGTTATTTCGTTAATAAGTTTTCCTACTTTTTTATCTGCATCAGTGTTCCTAATATCATGAAGCAGGCCGTTGGTAATATAAGTGTCCTTTAGACCATCATTATCAAAATCAGCAATTAGGTTGGACCAACTCCAATCGGTTGCTGCCATCCCTGCAATTTGCGCAACATCGCTTAAAGTTCCATTTCCATTATTCAACTGTAATGCATTGTACATATATTGATAGTGACCACCCTCATCCACTACTTTCCAAAAGGAATCCGGATTCATTCCACTCATGTTTGATTTTAATCTAAAGTTGTCCTCGGCAACCATGTCCACAACAAAAATATCCAAGAGGGCGTCATTGTTAATATCAGCAACATCCACACCCATACTGTAGTAGGACATGTGGTTGAGTGCCTTATCGGCTACATTGGTGAATGTGCCATCCTGATTGTTCAAAAGAAGAAAATCAGGGGCATTAAAATCATTTGTAACATATAAATCTGTCCAACCATCATTATTAATATCACTTGCCGAAACCCCATTGGGAAATCCAGTAAGTATTAGTCCCGCTTCCTTCGTAGTTTCAATAAAAAAATCCTTCCCTGTGTTCTTATAAAGTTTTATATGATATTCCTCTTTTAATAAAGTAGTGCCAGAAAACGGTGAATAACTTCCAGGGTTTGGCGGCTGGGTCAATAAAAACAAATCTAACAAACCGTCTTTGTCATAATCCAAAAAAGTTGCGTGCCTAGTCCTTTGGGAATCGGCCACCCCATATTTTGAGGCTGATTCCACAAATTTTCCTGCGCCATTATTTATATATAAAAGATTGGTTCTAAACTCAGGCTTGTTGTCATAAAGTTCACGGCTAATATAAATATCCAAATAACCATCATTGTTCACATCTGCTACGGTAACCCCAGTGGACCATCCGCCATCATCACTGATTCCTGAAATTTGAGTTACATCTTTAAATTCAAAATTTCCTTGATTAAAATATAACTTGTCGGGAACCATATTGCCCGCAAAATACAAATCTTGTAACCCATCATTATTAAAATCACCTACTCCGATACCAGCTCCTCCATAAAAATTGGAATAAATTAAGATATTGGCATCTTTGCTGTCCTTAATTTTATTATTGAAGTCTATCTTGGTCTGTGAAGATTTCAATAAAGTAAACCGATTAGGGTTCTGGGCCAATATGTTATTGGGCAGCAAATAAAGAAGAAATAAAACAATCCCAAAATGGAATATACTTAACATTCTATTTTTCATATTATAAAAGTATTAGGAACAGAAAAGGAGAGTTTCCTCTCCTTTTCTCATTCACTAACTTAATAAATTTTGCGGTTCAAAACAATAATTACAAATTATTTTGCCCACCACATTTTAGTTGTCCAAGTGTCACCACCCATATTAGAAACAGCCGCATTAAAATTGTCAGGGTTGTTACTTCCTTCTGAAGAAGGATATACTTGTCTTAATGGAATTTGGCCTCCTGAAAAGTTTCCAGAGAAATTTACTGGAGTAAGTACGGGGTATCCAGTTCTTTTCCAGTTATTCCATGCTTCCACAAAATTGCCTAAAAGGCCGGTTGAAGCCCAAATTTGCTCATTGATCATCTCCAAAGATGCCTCTGTGGAACTTACGTCCAAAGGATTGGCACCGGCAAAGGCAAGGGCATCTGCCTCAGTTAATTGAGTAGCAGAACCATAAGCATTAATTGAAAGCATAACCCCAACTATTCCGTTACTATAATGTTGGGCAGCGGTTCCTGGGGTAGTATAACCTCTTGCGGCAGCATCTGCCAATAGTAACTGTACCTCTCCATAAGTAAGTAGAAAAATTGGAGCAGACCTTTCTCTATACATTCCTGTAGGTCTTGAATAGTTACCTATTTTCGCTACATCATCCCCAGTTCCAGATGGTCCGGGAAAATCAGGGTGATTACTTATATCAGTAGCACCACCACTTGTGTCATAACCGTTTGGCAACCCAATTTGAATAGCTGGATCTGAATCTCCAATAGAGTTAGGGTCAAAATTTGCAGCTAACCCAGCAGGAGGAATTTCTGCGGATATTCCTAATCGTGGATCGTCATTTGCTACTAAATAGTCTATTAATGGCTTGCTCCATCGGACTTCATAAGTATCATCAACAGTTCTAAGTGAGTTAGAGTTGCTATTAGAGAAATTATCAGCATCCATTGGAAGTGTAGCTTCATCTGAAGTATTTTCGAAGACACCTCCAGCAATGGCTTTGGCTAGATAGGACTGTGCCTCGGAAGGGTCGGCGTTTACCATTCGCATAGCAAGCTTAAGCATTAAAGAATATCCAAATTTACGCCATTTTGCTACATCACCTCCGTATAGGGGGTCATTGGAAGGTCCACGTTGAGAAACATCCATAGCACTTAAAGCAGATTCCAAGTCTTGCAACATTGCAGGATACAACACCTCCTGCTTATCATATATAGGCTGGGTAATTCCTTCTTCGGCCATTAGTGCTTCAGAGTAAGGAATATCACCATAAATGTCCGTAATAAATGATAAATTCAAGACTTTCATCATTTTACCCAAAGCCTGTAAGTTAACCAAATCTGGATTCAAGCTTGACAACTTCTCCATTTGATCTGCTCTGGATGCATTTGCAAAATCATTGTTCCAAACATTCTGAATATAGGAATTTATGCTACCGGAGGCTACATATTTATCCCCATTGGAATAGTAATTGGCGCCACCAGTAGTAGTGGAAGCCAAAGTTTGAGTCCACATACTCTGGAACAAGATAGATCCACTATAACCTGTTGTGGAACCGGCATAACCTGCCAGAACATTTGGTAATATTAGATTTGGATCAAAGATGTCCGCACCTGCTCTGTTGGGATCAGTATTTATTTCATCGAAATTATCATCGCATGATGATAAAATTAAGAAGAACCCTATAAAAAATATATTAAGATATCTTTTCATAATTATTGTAATTTAAAATTAACATTTAAGCCTATGCTACGAGTAGATGGCAAACTTGTTCCTTCGATACCAGTGTAATTAATATTGGCACCAAAATTGTTCTCAGGGTCAATATTTTTTGCATTTCTCATTAAGATAGCTAAATTCCTAGCAACTAAGGAGATGTTTATACCTTTAAGTACGTTTGTTTTTTGGAACAATTCTGAAGGCAAAGAATAGCCCAAAACCAATTGTCGCAATTTAATAAAGTCACCGTCAACAACACTTGTCCCAGTTATATTTTGAGCAAGGGCCTTATAATACGCTTCTGCATCTGCGGTAATTCCATTGGTAGTAACCCCACCATCACGACCTACTAGGGTAGTTTTGTTCAAACCTCTCCAAGTAGAATAATACTCGGTGGCGGAAAGTACTTTGTTTCCAAAGCTATAG
>TARA_R110000868_G_scaffold17095_1_pt1 | contig 19407 bp, 25 predicted proteins | sample TARA_R110000868 | Tara Oceans TARA_R110000868 (sample SAMEA4397489) | marine metagenome | biome: Polar Biome; feature: [SRF] surface water layer (ENVO:00010504); material: water (ENVO:00002006), including particulate matter (ENVO:01000060) such as... | depth 5 m | reverse complement strand
CATCGGGCATCCAGCCTGCTGAATAAAATTGTCGGAAACGGCCGGACCGTCTAGTCGATGATCATGACAATAGTTGGAACGGATGGAAAACACCGGTGCTTCGGTGGGCAGGCGGGCAAGGAATTTTATGGTGAATATCATGATCGGGAATGGGGTGTGCCGGTCCATGATGACCGATTGCTGTTTGAGAATCTGATCCTCGAAGGCGCGCAGGCTGGCCTGAGCTGGGAGACCGTATTGCGCAAACGCGACGGCTATCGAACCGCCTTTCACGATTTTGATATAGGACGCTGTGCTGCAATGGGTGATGCAGAGCTGGACGCCTTGCGCGAGGAGCCGGCGATTATCCGCAACCGGCTCAAGATTCATTCTGTTCGCAAGAACGCATTGGTCTTCCTGGAGATGCAAAGGGAGTTTGGCAGTTTCGATGCCTGGCTATGGGATCATCTGGATGGCAATCCGCCCGTCAATCGCCCCCTGCATTTTTCCGATATGGCGACCACATCGCCGATCAGCGACGCAATTTCCAGAACGCTCAAAAAACGCAGCATGAGTTTTGTCGGCAGCACCATCATCTACGCCTATATGCAGGCGATCGGGATGACCGACGACCATCTCGCCGATTGCTGGAAAGCCTGATCAGGTTGACCATCGTCTTGTCCTCGGCCTGGTTGATCCTGAGCCGTCTTGAGTTGCGGTCGAGGTGATCCTTCTGATCCCGGGAATGCGGGAAACCGCGCTGGCAGGCGTGTCGAAAAAAAGCTATTGCGGTCGGATGTCAGGAATAGACATCAGGATGATCGACCGTTGCGGGGCAGAACAGATCCGCGGATTACACGCGTCCCCACCGTGCAAAATGAAAAAGAACGACATATGATTTTGGCGATAAAGAAATATATATCACGGTTGCCAGAAAAAATCTGGTTCCGGGCGATGCTATTTAGCGTAGCCGCGATTGCGGCCGCGACAGCGGCGGAATGGATCGGTCCGCTGATTCCCTATGAATCGGATATGGAACTCGCCAGCGGTTCGGTCGGGGATATATTGACGATCCTGGCCTCCAGCATGCTGGCGGTCATAGCATTTTCGGTTTCGATCATGGTATCGGCATATGGTTCGGCCACCAGCACCGCGACCCCGAGAACCATCGCTCTCATGCTTGCCGATGACCGGTCGCAAAATGCGCTGTCGACCTTCCTTGGAACATTTCTGTTCAGCATTGTCGGCATTATCGGACTATCCGCCGGCTATTATGATGACAGAGGCCGCATCATCCTGTTCTTCGCGACGATTGCGGTCATCGTTCTTATTACCGGCACGCTGATCAACTGGATTCAGCAGCTGTCGACCTTCGGGAGAATGAATGATCTGATCGAGCGGGTCGAGCGGGCCACCGCCAAAGCGCTGCGCTGGCACGGCCAGCACCCCTTTTTGAACGCTCAGCCACCCGTCGATATCCCATCCGAAGCAGTTGCCGTCCGTTGCGATATTGCCAGCGGTGTGGTGACGTCCATCGACCTTGAGCTGCTCGACGAAACTGCCGAGAAACATGGTCTTACTGTCTATCTGGCGATTCATCCGGGGAAGTTGATCTATCCAGCGCGGCCCTTGCTTTACCTATCCGGCAAAGCAGCAACCGAATGTGATCCGCAGCCGTTTCGGGATGCCATATTGATCGAGCATGACCGCAGCTTTGATCAGGATCCCCGATTTGGTCTGGTAGTGCTTTCCGAAATTGCTTCCCGGGCATTGTCCCCGGCAGTCAACGATCCGGGCACGGCCATTTCCGTACTGGAGAGTGGACTGCGCTGTTTTGAGGTGTTGGCTCAAGCCTGTGCGGATCCGGAGGATCCGCGCTATTCGAGAGTCCATGGTCCGGAAATCGAAACAGCTGATTTTTTTACCGATTTTTTCACCAAAATTGCCCGCGACGGCGCCGGGATGGTGGAAGTGCATCAGCGGATACAGCTTTGCCTGCTGGCGCTGGCGCAGTCATGGCCTGACATCTTCGCCGTACCTGCAGCAGAAGCGTCGCGCAATGCACTGGCCAGAGCAATCGAGGTCATCGTCCACCAGCCGGACATCAAGGACCTGAAAGCGAGATCGCAAAAGGTTGTCGATAGCAGGAAAAACTAGGGGTATGGGCCATGTATATATGGTTCGGCAGTGGCAGCCATTTTTGATGGTTGGCCAGAAAGCGCGATCATCGACTTACACAATTGGTCGGAGCCGTGCTTTCTGGCGCAAATCTTCTGATCAAAGGTGAACTTGAACATCGACCAGAGACTCTAGGGGATAACGCCGCCATATTCGATCGGTTCCCTCGAAGAGCGTTTTTTTGATTATTTTGGCGATGGGTTGGGTGTTAGCCTGTTGCAAAGGCCGCCATGACATCCTTGATAGCGGTGGGATTTTCCATTTTTTGCAACGCGGAAATTGCTTCCTCGATGACGAGATTATAACTCCCGACCGGGCCTTCCAGTAAACGGGGTTTGGCTCCGACGGATCGAATCAGTCCTGAGGCTTTCTTGTTGTCACGCAGGATGTCGATCTGCAATTGCCGCAAGCCTTCGCAATAGCAGTCCAGAAACATCGCCGTCATCAATATCCGCGCGATGCCCAGACCGTGATATTGGTCCAGAACAGCGATGGCAAACTCGCCGGTATCGCTGGTTTCATCATCGCGAAACACATGCGCAGCGGCGATGGCGGGGTGGTCGTCCTCGTCCATGTTGACCGCTCCCCAAGCAAGATGATGGGTGCCATCTACGTTTGCCAGCCGTTCGACGACCGATGGAGGCATGGTTTTCGAGCCTGAGAAAAAGCGCGAATAACGGCTCTGGTCGGACATTTGGCTGATGCCGTTTTCGATAAGCTTCAGGTCCGAGGGGCGAATGCGCCGCAGACAGATATGGGTGCCATTGTCGAGCACGGCATCCACGGACTGGACCTGATTCTGAAACGACCATGACTCAGCGATCGAACTTCTCCTCGTCATGCCGCAACCATCGATCGGCTCGATGGCTTTCGTATCAACCGGGACACGTGCTCGGAAAATAGCATCAATCTCCATGAGAGGCCATCGGTATCGCGTCCTTGAACGTATGGGTGATGTAGGGGAAGGGGATTTCTATGCCCGCTTTGTCCAGCGCGCGTTTTACCGACCGGACGACAATATCGCGGCTGTCGTGCATGTCGCGCTGGGCCGATCCAGCCCACCAGCGCAACCTGAAATCAATCGAACTGGCGTTGAATTCACAGGCAAATACGTCAACCGGTTTCTGGTCATCGGTGATTTCCGAAGTTTCCAGGGCGGTTCTGATCACGCTGCGCGCTTGTTCGAGATCGGTGTCATAAGCCACCCCGACAACGATTTCGTGACGCCGGCGTTGCTGATCGGTCAGGATCTCGACCGGATTTTTGAACAGGATGGAGTTGGGGACGATGGTCAGTTCGTTCGACATCTTCCTGATATGGGTTTCGCGGAGCATGATTTGCTCCACCTTGCCTTCGATACCCTCGCAGCGGATATAATCACCGATCCGCATTTTCTCGCGGATCATGATCAATATGCCGGCAAGAAAATTCTCGAAAATATCCTGAAATGCGAAACCGATGGCAACGGTGCCGACACCCAGTCCGGCGATCAGGCTCCCCGGCGTCAAGTCCGGTAGCAGGATGGTTAGCGCGATCAGCAAACCGACCGTCCAGATTGCGATTCTGACCAATGTTTCAACCAGTTCGCGTAGCGATGGTCGCATTGCCGTTTTTGCGGTCAGTCGATCAGCAATTTTCGTGGCGAATCTCGCGACAATCCAGGTCAGGACAAGAAACAGGATGGCAATGATCAGACTGGGCAGCAGGCTGATGATACCTTCCCACATCGAATTCAGTTGCGCGATCAATATTTCAAGGGTGCTGAGCGGGTCGCCTGTCTGGTCATTCATGCACTACAAACACGGAAATAACCGATTGGTTGCATATATTAATGTGATAGCGGGAACTCCAGCTCACTGAAAAGGTTGATCGCCTATGTCAAATATTTTCAAGCCCGGGCAAAATTGCTGGCGTGTGGAACATGCAAAACGGTCGGCCGTTCTCATCGATGGCGAAAATTATTTTCGGGCGGTGCGGAAGTCGCTGGCACAGGCGAAGCAGCGGATCATGCTGCTCGGCTGGGATTTCGATGAACGCGTTGAAATGCACGACACCAGTGAAACACCCGATGGGCCATTGCGGATCGGTGCCTATTTCGACTGGCTGCTCAAGAATAATCGCGATCTTGATATCTATATATTGCGTTGGGATACCGGTGCGCTGAAATCCTTTTGGCGGTTCAACGGGCTAAAGACACTGATCCGTTGGTATCTGCATCCTCGGGTCCATTTCAAGCTCGATGCCCATCATCCCGTGGGGGCTGCGCATCACCAGAAGGTCATTGTCATTGACCAGGATACGGCATTTTGCAGTGGCATCGACGTCACCAACAATCGCTGGGATACCCGCTCGCATGATGAAGAGCAGCAATACCGCATGCAACCAGACGGGAATGATGCAGGACCCTGGCATGATGCCGCCATGGTGGTTCAGGGAGATATTGCCCATGCGCTGTCGGAATATGCTGAGCAACATTGGCGTGACGCTGGTGGAAAGCAGCTCAAAGCGGTTACCGCAAGAGCCGATTGCTGGCCCAAGGGGCTGAATGCGGATTTCCAGAATTGCCCGATTGCGATTGCGCGTACGCTCCCGGAAATGGATGATCAGGAGGGCGTGCACGAAATTGAGAATCTGTATCTCGATCTGATCGCTGCAGCGAAAGATTTCATCTACGCAGAAAGCCAGTATTTTGCGTCAACACGAATTGCGGCGGCTATCGCAAACCGCCTGTCGGAGCCATCGGGTCCGGAAGTGATAATCATCAATCCGGAAAGTACCGAGGGTTGGCTCGAATCCGAAATCATGGATTCGGCGCGTGCGCGCGTCCATGAAGCCATAAAGGCGCGGGACAAGCACGATCGTTTTCGGATCCTTCACCCGTTTACCGCTAAAGGCACACCGATTTACGTCCACGCCAAGATATTGATCGTCGACGATCAATATCTCCGCGTCGGGTCCTCCAACTTCAACAACCGCTCGCTTGGTTTTGACAGCGAGTGCGATGTTGCGCTTGATGCGTCTGGGGCCACGGACAAAAAAATTGCCGAGCAAATTCTGTATACCCGCAACGATTTGCTGGCAGAACATCTCGGCGTGGAAGAAAGTGTGGTCCGCGAGGCTATGGAAAAAACAGGTTCACTGATAAAAACCATAGACATGCTCGGGAAATCGGGCCGCCGGCTCAGGCCCTATCAAGCGCCGGATATCGACGCGGTGCAAACCTGGCTGGCCGACAACGATATTTTCGACCCCAAGCGGGCCGACGATACATTCGCCGGTATCGTATCGCGCTGAAGGCAAACTGTTCGGTTTCAATCGGCTGGATATGCAGGTGTAGCTGGATCCGTCTCATTCTTTTCCTGAATCTTCTTGATGATGATTTTGGCCGCAATTGAAATGGCGCCTGCGGCGATAGTTCTGATGATGAAACGCATGTGATTCTCCTGTATCTGCTTCATTCAATTCATTTTAATTACCGCCGAGACGCAATTTGGTTGCAATCCCGGACCAAATCAGCTGCTGAAGTTCATCGCCCAAATGGCGATAATCAGGCCGATGGCGCCGGACCCCATCAACCCCGAGATGATGCGCATATTGGTCGGCTTCACCGGAGTAGCCTGGTGGGAACTCAGCCTGACCTGCACCGCATAGCCATTGCGCTGCGCTACCCAGAAAATGAATATGCCAATGATCATGAACAAAGTCGCGATGGCCTTGGGCACCCAAAGCGGCTCGAGTTTGCCAAACAGGGCGTTGAAACCGAGCCCGATCCCGACGGCTGCCAAGCCGGTCCGCATCCATCCGGCGAAGGTCCGCTCATTGGCCATGATCGTCCGGTCTTCGGCCCATTCGGTACGGTCCTCTGCGAGCGATGTCCGTTCGTTTGCCAATGCGTTGCTGGGCGGTTCTTCAGCCATCATGGTCTCCAAGAGATTGTGCGCGAGTGGAAATCTGTCTCCGCACAGAAAAAAAGCTCCGATATCCGGCCGACAATCGGCGAATATCGGAGCGATGTTCTGGTGCTATAGCCAGCTGAATCTGTGCCGTACTAGATAGCTTGTGCGGACCCTCTTGGTCCGACGAAGAACCAGAGCAGCAGGCCGATGACCGGCAGGATCAGAATGATCAGGGACCAGATAATCTTGCCGCCCAGAGAGGAGCCGCTGCCCCAGACGCTAAGCAACGCCCAGATGTCCAGAGCCAGAATCAAAAGGCCAATAATTCCATATTCCATGATAAATTCCCTTATTTTGTTTAACCGTATTCAAAAATTTGGCTTACGCGCTGGCGTCTTCGAGATAGTCGATCAGCCGACCGTCCGCTCTCAATTCGCCCTGATAGTTGCGCAACAGCGTTTTCGCCGATGGGCTAAGCTCGTCGTCGTCCAGAGCTTTTTCGAATTTCTTGCGCAGATGTTCTTCGCCGGTATCAACCGCCTCGATCGCAGCTTCGTCATTATCCTGCACAGCGGCGCTGAGGCCCATGAAAACGCGGTGGGCAGATGCCAGGATCGTGCCATCATTTTCCGGCGTGCCGCCAAGCTCTATGATCTCGTTGCGAACCCCGGCAGACATGGCGCTGCGGGACGCTGCGCGACGAGAGAAAAAGCTTTTGAAAGTGTCACGATCAGCAATCTCGGCGGCTTTTTCATAGCCCTGCTTGGAATCGGTGAGCGTTTCCAGAATGCCATTTAATGTATCGATGGAAGCGTTATTTGTGGAAGCGTTATTTGTCATGTCGTCCTCATTTTATAGTGATTATGGTCAACCAACATCGAAGCTGCGCGGAGGTTCCAAACTATATTTTTCCCGCTATCCGGAACTTTTGCTATGCTCTGGCGTATGCGATTATTGCTGATTGGAATATTATGTCCCTATACCGCTGGCTGCTGACCGTCCTTTCATTGGTAATGGCGGTTAGCCCGTGTGCCACGGGGCTGACAGGGGCTGGCGAAGCCCGGGCCCAGGTTGAATTGTCCGCTCCGGCCGACAAACCGGAACCGGTCATCGAGCCGGCCATTGATCCGGCAGCGACGGGCCGGGAAGATATTGCCATTTCCGAACGATTGCGCGGAATTTTTCGGGAAATTGATGGATTGGAGACTGTGGCGGTCGCTGTTGATGCTGGCGTTGTACGCTTGTCAGGATCCGTCGCCGACAATGCTTCGGCCGACCGTGCCGAAGCCATTGCGCGACGCGTATCCGGTGTGGTGACGGTAGAAACGCAATTTGAACGCGATCTGTCGGTCGGCAGCAATGTCGAGCCGGTGGTCGATAAATTGGGAGCAAGTTTCCAGAATTTGCTGTCAGCGCTGCCGCTGCTCGGAATCGCCTTTGCGGTCGCGATAACGGTCGGGCTCTTCGGCCATTTTATCGCCTCGCGCATGGGTTTCTGGGAGCGTGTGACTCCCAATATTTTTCTGGCCGAACTGATCGCGGGTTTCGTCCGCGTCATGTTCATCTTTATCGGTATCTTTATCGGCCTGGACATTCTCAACGCGACCGCCTTGATCGGAGCCGTGCTGGGCGGTGCCGGCGTGATCGGACTGGCGGTGGGTTTTGCCCTGCGCGATACGGTCGACAATTACATGTCGAGTATCATGCTGAGTATTCGCCAGCCGTTTCGCGCCAATGATCATGTGCTGATTGGCGAGCAGGAGGGCCGCGTCGTTCGGTTGACGTCCCGAGCCACGATCTTGATGACGCTGGACGGCAACCATTTGCGCATTCCCAATGCGACCGTGTTCAAGGCGGAAATATTAAACTATACCCGTAATCCCCAGCGCCGGTTCAGTTTTGAATTGGGCGTGGATGCGGAGGATGATCCGGCCGCTGCCATTGAAGTCGGGTTGCAGGCAATCAACGGTCAGGATTTCGTTCTGAATGATCCGGAAGCAACCGCAGAAATAAGAGAAGTTGGCGACTCCAATATCCTGATCACCTTTCACGGATGGATCGACCAGCGCAAAAGTGATTTCAACAAGGCACGGGGGGCGGCGATCCGGATTACCAAAAATGCTCTGGAGAAGTCCGGCTTTGCCTTGCCTGAGCCAATATATCGTTTGCGTTTTGATGATGGCCCACCGCAATTGCTTGCGAATTTGAGTCAGGACCGCACAGGTGACAAGCCTAGCGAGAAATCCAGGAATGCGGAAAACAAGGAGGCCTTGGACGTATCCCCGGAGGACCATGTAGAGAAATTGGTGGATTCCGAACGATCAGGAGATGGTTCGTCCGATTTGCTTGACGATCAACAGCCGGTCGAATGACCACCAATCGCGTTAATCTATGTTAGAGCAATATATTATCAATTCGAGTATTCGGCGATCTCATAAAAGGTTGGGCTACGGAAACCGCCGCCAAGAGAAAGTCAAATGTGCCCAACCGATTGATCACCTCCCTCATTTATGTGAGTACCGCCAGGCCTGGCCTGGCAGAGGAAGATCTGCTGGCGATTCAGATATCTGCGCAGCGTAACAACGCGCGCTGCGGTATTACCGGGCTGATTCTGTTTAACGGGTTCAATTTCATCCAGTGTATCGAAGGTGATCGGGCATCGGCCAACGAGTGCCTGAATCGCATCGAGCGGGACGACCGCCACAGCGGCATGACGGTTGTCAGTCATGGTGAAATTTCCAGCCCGCAATTTTCGCAGTGGCGGATGTTCGGTCCGTTGCTGCCAGCGCAGTCAGAATGGGCGCAGGCGGGTCTCGATCAATTGCTAGCCGGGGATGCGGTCACCGACGCGACCAGAACCCTGTTCCAGAGTTTCGGATCTCTCGGTGCGAAAACACCTGGCCGGTAAGCTTCACAAATGAACAAGGGGATATGGTGGTGACACCAATCCCCTTGCTATCCATATTGTGAAACTTTGCTGGCTTCAGGCAGCGGTCTCGCCGTCTGCCGATGCTTTTCTGGCTTTTTCCAGTTCTGCCGCTTCGTCGCCTTCCAGGGCTTTGGCGGCTTCCTTTGCCTTGCCTTCCACATCGCCGGTTTCGGCAAATTCATGCTGCGCGTCCTGAAAACGGCGCGAGCCTTCCCGGCTCCCTTCGCCTTCCATCTTAAGGTTCGATTTTTTCTCTGCGCTATCGGTCATTGCAAAATTCTCCGTTGCAAAATTTTTCGTTCATGGCGTTAACGCATGCTCATTGAGATTGTTCCGGGCCATTGGACATTTCTCTCGAAAATTTATATGCAACCTTTAAGGACATCGAGTGTTCTGTCTTCAAGCAACCAGAAAACGAGGCATGGTTTGGCGAGCCAAGATAAAAATCAAACCGATCCATCGGAGTCCAATGAAGAAGGACAGCAGTCAAAGGACATGCCCGTGAAAAGCAAGGACGACATGCAGCAGAGATTAGGCCTGGGACTCAAGAATATGTATCTGAACGTTCTTGAAGAGCCGCTACCGGATGACATTTTGGCGCTCCTGGATCAGTTGGAAGACGACGATGATGCGGACTCCAGTCGGCCGGACGTACATGACTAAACCTCGGGCCTTACCGCCTTCGCAGTTCAAGCAGGAATTGACGGAAGCGATTCCGCATTTGCGCGCTTTTGGACGGAGCCTGTCGGGCGACCGCGACGTGGCCGATGATCTGGTTCAGGACACTTTATTGAAAGCATGGGCTGCCAGGGATCGCTTCATTGCCGGAACCTCGATGCGTGCGTGGACATTTGTCATTCTGCGCAACACCTTTTTCTCGAGCATGCGCCGCAAGAAATTCAGCGCCAATTATGATGAACTCGTGGCAGAACGGATTTTGTCAGCACCAGCGCCTCAACAGGATCCATTGCATCTGGCTGATTTGCAGCGGGGACTGATGGAATTGTCAGATGACCAGAGAGAGGCAATCATCTTGGTCGGCGCTGGGGGCTATTCTTATGAGGAAGCCGCAGAAATAGCGAATTGCGCCGTTGGTACAATGAAAAGCCGAGTATCGCGTGCGCGAAAGGCTTTGGAAGTCATTCTGGAAGAAGGACGTTTCACCGCTGCTTCCGACGGTCATGGAAATCTGACCACCACAGCGCTCGAAAATATCATCGGTGCTGTAGAGAAAATTGCGTCTTAGTGCTGCTGCAGGCAGTCCGAACAGCAGTCTAGCCACTCACGTCATCATCACATCAACATCGTTCGACACACGCGCTTGCCGCAGTGACAGGGCCAGACCGGTCCCTATGCAGGGAACCGGCCTGGCGCGCTTCGTGGCGTTCGCCCGGATTGGCCATTAGCCTTGCGCGTTTTGCGCTTTCGTCGAGAAGAATAATGCCTGGCTGATCGCTGCGCGAATGGCATTGGGCTGGAACGGTTTGGTAATCAGGAAAGTCGGTTCGGGGCGCTCTCCGGTGAGCAGCCGCTCGGGAAATGCAGTGATGAAGATTACCGGAACCGAGATCTGTTCCAAAATGTCCTTCACGGCATCAATGCCGGAACTGCCGTCGGCCAGCTGAATATCCGCGAGTACAAGGCTTGGCTTGGATTTTGCGACTGCATCCAGAGCGGCCTTGTGGGTCGTCGCGGTTCCACAAACATTGTGCCCCAGTCCGGAAACAATCTGCTGCAATTCCATCGAGATCAGCACTTCGTCCTCGATGATCAGGACATCTGACCTGATTTCCTTGTCGATTTCCGAAATAGCATCTTCCAGCAAATCATTGATCGAATTTTCGCCGACATCCGCGATTTTCGCAACTTCGCTCACCGAAAAACCTTCCAGCGCAGTCAGCAGCAAAACTTGCCGGCTGATCGGGGGGATCGCATTCAAATGGCTCTGTGCGGTATTGTCATCCGGATCGTCTTCAACCCCGACGTGTGCGCTTTCCCAAATGCCGGCAAAAATCCGGTATAGTTGAACCCGTACATTTTCACCGTCCGACATCGTCTCGGGATCGGCGATGATCGCTTCAAGGGTTGCTTTGACAAAAGCGTCGCCGCTTTTCTGGCTGCCAGTCAGCGCTCTGGCATAGCGTCGAAGATAAGGAAGATGTGGTTTCAGGCTTTCAGCTAGTGACATATATGTATCTCCGTGATTGGCTCCAAACGCATCAAATAGAAAAGGGTTCCATAAATTATCGTCCACGCAACTTTAGATCAAATCTTTGGATATCGGGTTATAACCGGAACCAAATAGGCTGTCGGTGGTAGACTCTATTGAACATATTATGGAGAAAATGAAATGACAGGCAATTATTCGGAAGAAATGGGCGCGGTAAAATCGGATCTGCAGACGCTGAAGGACGATTTGGCAACCTTGACCAAATCCGTCAAGGCCGACGCGCAAGCCAATGCGCAGGAACTACGCGCCAACGCGAAAACCAAATTTGATGCTGCGCGCGCCAATGCGGTCGAGGCCGGCACCAAGGGCCGCAAGAAAGCACAGTCAACGATCAAGGATAATCCGATCGTGAGTATTGCCGCAACGGCGGGACTGGGACTGATCGTCGGCGCTCTGATGGCTCGGCGCTGAGCGGTCTGACAAATTGAATAGAACGGGCGGGGGACAATGTTCCCCGCCTTTTTTTATTTGACGCCAATGCGCTATCCAGATTGATGTCTGGGACATCGAGGCAGTTCTATTTTCGTCTACACGGATTGCTGGTCAGTGCTATTGGCTTTCGCCAGTTCCCGGGTCTGGACCGGCAATGATGATGGTGATGACCAATATTCCGCATTCTGCGGCTTGAAGCAAATTGCCGCGATCTGTGGATCATCTTTGTCCCATTGCAGTCAGGCTTTAGCCGAAGGCCCTCATATATCTTCAATCATTTCATATAGTTCTTAACGCTCGTCATAAATCATGCCAAAGTCCCCGTAAGTTTTCATTCCTTTCGGAATTCTTTTTAAACTACGCGCCGTTTCCGCTTATGCTTCCGATCGCATGCAACAAGATTGCGAGTTAATCGTTCATCATTCGATAGCTTAAGCGTTCGGGAAAAAGGGATCAGGCATGCATGCGGGTAAACGAATGACCAGACAAACGGAGCTGAAGCGAGAAGCCGACCGGTTGGCGACCTTGAACAGCTACAAGGTGGTCGACAATGCCCCGGAAAGCGCCTTTTACCGGATCACACAATTGGTGGCCGATATTTTTTCCGCGCCCCTGGCTTCAATTTCCCTGGTCGGCGAAGATAAGGAATGGTTCAAATCTGCGGTAGGTTTTACCGAGACACAGATCGACCGGGATGTCTCGATCTGCGCGCAAATGATAGAAAGCGGCGAACCGATGGTGGTTGAGGATGCCTCAATCGATCCGCGCTTCGTTGACAATCCTCTGGTGAGTGGGGATCTTGCCATCCGCTTTTATGCTGGTTCACCGCTGATTGCTCCCAATCGCAAAGTGCTGGGGGCGCTGTGGATCGCCGACACAGTACCGCGTTTTCGGACAACGAAAAACCAGATGAATCAGTTGAAGAGCATGGCCGATATCGCGATGAGCGAAATGGAGCTCAGCCGCGAGATCGGGCTGCGAGAACAGGCGCAGAAAAATGCTGCCATTGCTCGTTCAAATCTTGATCTCACTTTGGCGCTCAGCGACATTGCCAGCTTTCGGATCGATTTGGAAACAGGCCTGATCGAATGGGGCGGCGCCTATATGAAAATATGGGGGGAGGATGCGGGTGAATCGGCTGCTGAAGTGGAAAGCGCTTTGGGCCGGGTCCATTCCGAAGATCGGGACTCGGTTCGCGTTGCGATGAGCGCGGCGGCGGGCGAGGGGGAAAAGTTCGAGGCACGCTTTCGTATCGTCTTGCCATCGGGGGAAGTCCGGTGGTTGGAAGGATATGGCGACTATCTGGAAGCAAATGGGCGACCGACGCTGACCGGTATCAACAAGGATATCACCAATTCCGTGGATCAGCAGGAGCAGCTCAAGTTGCACACCCGCGAACTCCACCATCGTCTGCGCAATCTTTTTGCGACGCTGCAATCGATCATGACGTTGACCAAAAATTCTGCAACCTCGATTGATGATTATATCGAGAGGATCCATAATCGCCTCAGCGCGCTCAACCGGGCGCAGCAAATCCTGCTCGACACAAATTTCGTTACGGGATCATTTGCCGCGCTGGTCAAGGATCTGTGCAAGACCTATCCGAAGGTGCGCTGGTCAGGACCGGATATCATTCTCGCTGAAAATGCCATGGTGTCGATTTCGCTGGTTCTCAATGAACTGGCAACCAATGCCGCCAAATATGGCGCGTTGACCTCGGACAAAGGACTCGTCAAGATCAAGTGGACAATTGTTGCTGTTGAGGAGGGGCCAGATATGGTCAAATTGACCTGGTCGGAAAGCGGCGGGGCCAAATCAGTTTCTGCGCCTTCCCTGTCCGGCTTCGGATCCTCGCTCATCGATCATAGCATTACGCGCAATTTGCGCGGCGAAATTGACAGGGATTGGGCGGCGGACGGCCTGCAATGTACAATCACCTTCCCTGCTCCTGACGACAAGGGATACAGCTAGTGGCGCAAAAAGCCTTGCTCCGGCGGATATCCTTCTATGCCGATCTCGATGATGTTGACCAGCAGGTCATCATGCAGATTGATGGGCGGGAACAGCATTACGAAAAAAACACCGAATTGGTCGACGCGGGCCAGGAAATGGATAGCGTGCTGATCGTCAAGCAAGGCTGGGCGATCCGTTACAAGACGCTCGAGGATGGCCGGCGACAGGTATTAAACGTGCTTTTGCCGGGCGACATGTTCGATCTGCAGGTTTTGGTCGCTGCCGAAGCGGATCATTCGGTAAAAACCGTCACGAGCCTGACCGGCTTGTCGGTCAGACCTTCCGAATTCCGGCGTCTGTTGACCGAATCCGGCAAGCTGACTCTCGCCTTCTGGTGGATGCAGGTTCAGGAAGAAGCGTTTTTGCGTGAACAGATCGTTCGCAACGGCACGCAGTCTGCCCGGGAAAGGATCGGGCATTTTCTGCTTGAGCTCTATCGTAGGGTGCTGATCACGGGTGCCGGTACCGATGACGGCTTTCGTGTGCCATTGACGCAAACCGTAATCGCCGATGCGCTTGGCTTGACTCCGATTCATACCAACCGGGTGCTTCGCCAGCTGGAAAGGGATGGCTTGCTCGAACGTGACAATGGATGGATCCTGTTCAAGGACGAAACCCGACTTGCCGAAATGAGTCAATTTGATCCCAGCTATTTTCATCTCGATGCGTTCCGCATGCGGCTTGGCCGGGAATAAAAATTTTCGATTCACGGGAACCCGATATGGATCTTGGCGTTTCTACTATCGAACCAATGAAGGGAGTTCATAATGAAAAAAATTGCAATTGCGGCCGTATTGACTGCTGGCCTGGCGCTTTCCGCCTGTGAAGCCAATGTTAAAGACGAGGGCGAATTGCCGTCCGTAGATGTTGACGTTTCCGGCGATGCCGGCAAGCTGCCAGAGGTCGACGTGGAAACGGCCGATGTGGAAGTCGGTACCAAGGAAGTTACGGTCGACGTTCCTGAGGTGGACGTGAAAATGCCGTCCGAAAAATAACGGCATCTGATCAAAATCAAAAAAATGGCCAGGCATTGAGTCCTGGCCATTTTTTTGTCTGCTTCGCGTTGGTCTGCATGCAGCGGGGCGCTGCGGATCGCGGATCATCAATATTTGAAAGGTGGCTGGGAAACTGTCCGTTGGTAAACGGGGGGTATACGAAAGGGCATGTTTCCCAGCCGGTCTTTGAGGAATGAAAGCAACACCGGGTCACGGGTGGAGTTCCATTCAAAGCTGACAACAATCGACGGGGAAATTGGTTGCCGGGAATGTCAATTTTTTTAGCTCGAGCAATTACGAGCAATTATCTGCCCAGACGATCGAAATCATCTGTCATCATATGTCGATCCGGATCGGACGGATGCAACCAACGACCGGTTCGTGCGTCCTGTCAGAAGATGATTACTGATGGAGATTGTATGACTGATATATTTACGCGCCTGAAGCAGGATCATGACCGGCACCGTGAAATGCTCGAACGGGTGGCCGATACGAGCGGTGATACCAAGGAACGCCGCGAGTCTTTCGAACAGCTACGGATCGATGTTTCCGCTCATGCGAATGCGGAAGAACAGTCTCTCTATGCCGAAATGCTGGCTCGCCCCGATCTGCAGGACAAGGGCCGCCACTCCGTCGCCGAGCACAAGGAAGCTGAAGATTATTTTGAAGAGCTGGTCGACATGGAGTTCAGCAGCACCGGCTGGTTGACCCGGTTCAAGACCCTGAAGGAGCGGCTCGAACATCACATGGATGAAGAAGAGAATGAAATTTTCGCAGCTGCCAAGAAGGATTTGAGCAAAGCAAGAGAGGAAGAATTGGCCAGGATTTTCAACGAGCGCAAGCCGGTGGAGAAGCAGGAAGTTGCCTGATCGACTGATTGGCGTGGGGGATGATGCAAGTGCTGAGTGACTGGACAATCACGGGATGGGCGCAGGTCGCGTTGATTGCGCTCTCCGCTTCGGCGATGTACCTGACCGTCATCCTGTTAACGCGGGTGGCGGGTGTGCGCAGCTTCTCGAAGATGAGCGGCTTTGACTTTGCAGTCACCGTCGCCATCGGTTCGGTGCTGGCTTCCGTGATCACTAGCAAGGATCCGCCGATTGCCAGCGGCATCGCCGCACTTGTCAGTCTGTTTGCGCTGCAGATCGGCATGGCGATCTTGCGAGCCCGCTTTCCTGGCCTGCAAATATTGGCGGATAACAAGCCGAGACTGATCATGATTGGCAGTGAAATCCAGCATGACCAGTTAAAGAAGGCAAAAATGACCGAAAGCGACCTCTGGGGGAAGCTGCGCGAAGCCAATGTCTGCCAGTTTTCACAAGTGCTGGCGGTATTCGCAGAAACCACAGGTGATGTGTGCGTCCTGCATAGCAAGGACGATCAGCGGGATATCGAACCGGACCTGTTAAAAGACGTGATCGGCGGAGAGCGCTTCGCCACACATGCGCGCCGCTGAATGGGTCAGCCGCACTCCGGCCCGCAATTCCTTTTGACAGTCGTTACCCGCAGTCAGCCTGGCCAGGTGAAGGACAGGCGTTCTTCCCCGGTCACCGCCGCTGCCGCATCATAGCGGCGTTCCAGGATCGACCCGTTGCCCGCCCGGTCAATCGTCACGATCGTGCTGCAGCGGGTTCCGTAGAGCGGGTTTTGAATGAATATCCCGGAACTAGCCGGCTCCAGCGGCGTCGGTGGTCCGGGTGTTGCTCCTGCAGCTGAAGGATAGGTCGTGCGGCTGGCGAGCGTGTCCAGCAACGGCGCGGGGTCCTGTGACCCGCTTTGCAGCCAGCCATCCAGAGCCGCATCGAGATGTGCTGCCTTCGGCCATGGCTGGTCCAGCGGACCGTTGGTCAGACCGTGGATGCCCGGCTCGAGCCGCCGACTGACAGAATCGGGCCGATTGGAATGGACCAGCGCCTGGCCTTTGGCGATGGTGACCAGATTGAACGGGTTGAAGTCCGCGAACGGCACCGCATCGAGATCGGCGCGCCAACCCTCGCCGGCCAAAAAATCCTTGAGCAGGTCACCGCGGGAAGCGCGGCTGCTATCAGCCGTTCCATAGCCACTCAAATTGGTCACCGCCGCAAAGCGTCCCTGTTCGGACAGTCCCAGCCAGGTGCCACCGGCCTGAACATCCCGCCCGGCCAACAGATGCTCGCGGCCCGGCCAGCGCGCCAGCGGTTCGGCCGGCCGGCCGTGCATCTCGTCCCGATTGCCGATCGCGACCAGTTGCCAGTGGGGATGGGCCTGCCACGCAAGCGAAATAATGCACATCTGGCGGCAATAGCAAAAGGGGGATGGATTGCGAATCTATTCCCAGTCGCTGCGATCCGGGTCCAGCGGCGTCTTGCCCCATCGACCCATTGTGCGCAATCGGGGTAGACCTGCTGCTTGTCCTGAATCAAAATGACGCGCCGGGTGTCATCGTAGATGATATTGGTGCGTGGATAGCCCTTTGCTTCCTTGGCCGCGATCTTGGCGTCGAGATCGTCCTTGCTGTCTTTCGCTTCCCAACAGTCTTTCCTACACCCTGCCGGCCATGCCATAATCTTCGTATGAATCAGCCAGACCCAGTGAGTGCCGTGTCTCGTCCGATTGGGGGAACGCCGCTTGTCACGCCAATGGTGCCTGGCGCGACCGGAGGCTATTTTTCACGTGCATATTCCGGATACCGGCTGCGCCGAGCTGTAAAGGTCTGCACCGAAATGAAAGGTTACACTAGACAGGGAGGCAGGCCGTCAGAAATCCCATTTTTCTGCCGGGTACGGGTAAAGACCACAGAAAATAAAACGACCATCTGTTGGCAAGTTGATACCAGAAAGGCCAGGTGAAAATGAACACAGGATAGCGTGCGGAAATGATATTGGCTGTGAAACTATTTCAGCGTTAGCGCTTGGGATTTCCAAGGAAAGCTATGCCCAAATCACTTGCCGGATAAAGCCCATGCTTGCGCTGCGCGCTTTTTCGGGACGCGTATCCGCCGGATACGTTCGGGCCCCGAAAAATGGTGACCCCTACGGAAATTCATCTATTGTTTTAAAACAACGGGTTAGACAAAGCAAAATGTCCGGAATCAGTGAGGGACTCCCGCGTGCGCCGCATGATTTGGCTAACCAATAAAAGCCGATAGTTCCTCGATGATAGCTTGATTGCCTTGGCTCGCGATTTTATCAATTTTTCGGCCTGTTGAGAAGCTGCTTGTATTCAAATCAAAGGAGTCTTATATGGCGCATTGCCCGCTTTAGGGCATTTCATTGATCCGCCAAAGGAAAATACTATGTCATACACTATCGACGCCTCTCTATATCTAAAAGACCTTAACCTTCGCACTTTTGAACCTGACAACGGAAACTTCGAGGTAGAAGCATCATCTGAAACCGGAAAGAAAGTCCTCGAAGTTTTGACTTCGCGTATCGGTGTGTTAATGCTTCTTGGGAGCTTGGCTTCCGCCCCCTCTCGTCCTCCAATCGGTGCTATTGAGCCTTTGATTGTGCTCAATGTAGAAGGTGATGCTTTTCATGATCGTATGAAGCAGTTTACCGGTCGGATGCTACGACAGGTAGTCGAACATCTTGGAGGCAGCTTCGTGCGTAAGGGCGTTCCCCTGACGATTGCTTCAAATTATCGCCGTTCTGCGATTTATAAACTCGACCTTACCAAAACACTGACAAACTGATCAGATGTGAATTACGACAGGCGACTTTATTCGCCTGTCGTTTATTGCTTTCACGCATTTTGTATTCCGTCCACATTGTCCGACTTGTAAGTAACACTTGCGATGGGATCGCTCGCGAAATTAATACCATTCGCCTATGTAGGCGCAGCGCGCACCCTATCTTTTCAATTGATTAATCAACGACAATGATCCCATCGAGTATTAAAGTCAAAGTGAGGAGCATTCGATGTCAGATGTATTAGCAGGAAATTTTTTACCCTTGGAGCGTTGCCCTCAATGTTCAATTGCGAACCCGAATCTTCAGCTTGAAGTGATAATCTACGATAAAAAAACACTTGAGCAATCGGTTAGCTGTTGGATTTGCTACCAGTGTTCTACATGCCATAATTTGGTTTCAGCGAAAGCTAATTTCACCAAGCAGCAACTCGATCATACGCCTTATATGGCGATAGCTCTTGCTAAAGGCGTGCCAGTTGACCGCATTATGCCTGAATTAAAAGGCGTGGAGGATGACATCCCGGCCCGAGCAAGAAGTTACCTTAGTCAAGCCATAGCTTCACTCCATGCTCCCGATGGCTCCGTTATGCTTTCTGGCTCAGCTATAGATGCGATGTTCAAGGAAAAGGGCTATAAAAAAGGGACCGTGAATGAGCGAATAAAGCAGGCGGTAACTGACGGTGTGCTGACAGAGGGCATGTCTGAATGGGCTCATGCCGTAAGAATTGAATCGAACAACCCACGACATGCTGATTTGGAAAGCCCTCATAGCTCTGTGGCACAAGCCGAAACAATGATCGCATTTGCGAAAGCACTGGGCGAATTTTTATTCGTTTTACCGGCCAAAGTGGAAAGAGGTAAGGCCGCGTCAAAAAAGGCTGCGAAAGTCGATAACGGTGATTCCTAATTTGACGGCTTGGGGTTTCGACCGACTGCTTTTTGATCAAACCAAACTGTTGACTGGATTATCAATCGAGTTGCGGCTCAAATATCTGAAGATATATTGCCTTCAATTTCATCGCTAAGCGCCATTCCACAAACAACTGGTTTTGAGACAATTTTTCACGAGATTTTGATTGGCGGCT
>TARA_R110000868_G_scaffold38661_4_pt1 | contig 19423 bp, 17 predicted proteins | sample TARA_R110000868 | Tara Oceans TARA_R110000868 (sample SAMEA4397489) | marine metagenome | biome: Polar Biome; feature: [SRF] surface water layer (ENVO:00010504); material: water (ENVO:00002006), including particulate matter (ENVO:01000060) such as... | depth 5 m | reverse complement strand
CGGTGGTATTGGTACGATGCTTATGCAATATCAAGGACTTGCAAAATGGAATGAAGTGGGAATGCTGGTCATCGTGATTGCCGCTATTGTTTGGTTTATGGATTGGGCCTCTTCCAAGATTCGTGAAGCAATTAAATAAGCCAGAACTTAATACTCAGTTATACTAAAGCCCTGCCTAGCAGGGCTTTTTTTTTTGCCTAAGCTGCCGATAAGATAAGTATGGAGCACGTATTGAAGTCCCTATTCCTATTTTTTTTATTGAGCCTTTCTGCAGGTGCTGCTGATTGTGTCGATATGGATAAGGACTTTCTAGACTATTACGGCGCACCTAAAGAGAGCCCGCTTATTGGCCTTAGTGCCAGTGTGAGTGGTGACAAAAAAGATAAAATCATTTGTTTGGCGGAGTCTTGCGGTAGTGGTGGATGTGAGTGTGCACTGTATTCGCCAGTTGAAAACTGTATGACAAGAGTTTTAGAGTTTAGAGGTTCACATAAAGTTCTTGGCGAGAAAAAAGACGGGATGTCGGCCATTCTCGTTAGAAAAAAAGGTGATCCTATTGCTCCGGCCCTCAAGAAAACATTTATTTGGAATAAGGATCGTCGCCGCTATGTTGAAGATGCGAAATAATCTTATTATTGGATTACTATTTTCTCTTAGTACCCAGGTCATGGCATTTCCACTTTATTACAAATGTGGAGCTGGTGATCGATTAGAGGACACATTCGCTGGACCTGAAATTTTAAATCAGGTTCAATCACTTCTTGCAGCATCGACTAACGAGAGTCAATTCCAACAACAAGCTTATATTTTGTGCCAAGGCGCTAATGAATGTTTAGAGGAAATCAATCGAATTAAAGCCCTCATTGGTGATACGCAAGATATCATGACGGCCGTACTCAATACAAAAAGCCGATACCACGCCGAAACTGCAGCTTTAGGTGTTGATCCTGCCGAGTATGAGCGAGTCAAAAAAGTGGTCGATCAAGCCTACACACTTCATGCCTGCCAAGAGGTTAAGAAGACTTGGTCACCTGAGAGTTGGACTGGTCGCGACTCTGATACTTTTGCTGTGTTTTACCCAAAGTATAATAACTATATGTATGCCTCAGGATGTAGTGGACGTTCTTCTTCTGCCAACTGTGCGCCTAATAGAATTTCGAACTATAAAGACAAAATCAAAAGTGCTCTCTTAATGGGAATGGATCCATACTTGGCCATCGCCTTGGTATGGATGGAAGGCGGGACAGTTGAAGGATTGAACTATCTCTATCTCGATCCGATAGCTAAATTTGGCGCGCTTGGATGTCGAAGTACACCACGAAGCTCATCAGAAGCAACCGATCGTACTTTAAATTCCTACGGCACCTATTACGATATCAAACCTGCTGTGATTAAAAATGCAGCTCTTAATAATAAATTAAAAGATTTTCAAAAAGCAAAAGGCTCTAATCCACAAAGTGGTAAGTCCTATTTTTGTCGCATGCTCACGGATGATCTTGGAATGGTTTACGATAGTCCTCAAGAAGACTCCTGTTGTCTTGAAATGCCAATCTCTGCTGAAAGTGCCAATATTGAGTTGATCGAAGAAGCTCTTGTCTTTGAGCAAGCAAGAAAGAACTATCAAACAAGGTTTAGAGGGATGGAAGAGCCAGCATTTAGAGTCCAGCGCTTTAATGGTTACTCTAGACTTATGGGGGCGGCCGAACCGGTAGAGGCTTTTAGGGCCGGAGTTAATCACTACCAAGATCCGGCCTATGGTTATCAAGCCATGGACTATATGGTGAACTCAATTCTTCCCAATCCTGTTATTCGTGACATGGTAGAAAGTGCAGAGCGAGAAGTTGCACAAACCCTTGGTCGCGAAGCCAGTTGGCGCTCAATCATGTGTGTTGAACACCCTGGTGGTGGAACATTTCAAGTCGATAGCTCAACCTATTTCCTGCGTCATAGAGATACACCAAGACTACAAGCTGGATTTGAAAAATGGGAGAAGGGAGAAGCACTGACAGGCTCCGAGGAGAGACTTATCCAGCTCGAAATGCAAACACTTATTGAAAAAGGCAAAGCCCCAGAGAGTGACTTAGATGTGGCCTTCAATGAAATTGTTGATAATTATTTTAAGAAGTATTACCCGCAGCGAAGAACTGTCGGGCTAGCCTCAGAGAATCAAAGTACATATAACTGGCAAGATCTATCGAATGCCGATCTATCTCAGCTTGGTAACCGAGTTCTTAATCAAGGCTATTAACGAGTGTAATAACTCTCGATAAGACCCTTGCCTCTAGCTTTTGCTTCTTTACGACAACTAAATTGGAAGAACTTACAGTTCATCTTAGCTCTTACACGGCGAACCATTGTTTTGGTCGTGTAAGCAGGAACGAGTGAACGATCGCTAAATTCATCATCAATATCAGAGCGAAGAACGCTCGACATAAAGCTTAAACCTTGGAAATTCTCAAACTCTTTTTCAGAGAAAAAATAAGTAACGCCTTCTCTACCGCTGGCCGGGAAACCATCAAATTCTGTCGCGGTTGTAGAGACGTCGCGAACATAAATTTCTGCATTTAACTTGTAATCTCTTGTGGCATCCGCGTAAACATCTTGATCGTGACTAGAGTTATCACCGAAGAAGATAACTTTAAGATCTGGCTCCTGCATATAAGGTCTAAGGATACTTACGATTTGGTTGTACTTAAAAGTATAAGTATCTTCACTTCCAAGAGATCTTAGGAAAGTGTTACCGACAGGAAATCCGTGTTTTTCGACCCATTTTTGCTGACCAAAAAGAAAGTCTGGCGCCGCAGAAACATAATTAAACTCAACCTGTTGACCTTGTCCGTCATAGTGGCGTTCAAGCTCTACATATAAATCGCGCATTCTTAGAAAGGGTTTCTTGCGCAGAAAGTGATAAGAAGATTCGTACCAAGTGCCAACTGAGTTAGCCTTTTTAACGGTATCGTCAAAATCAGAAATAACTACGACTCTGGCCGAAGCGATCTGAGAGATTGTCAAAAGAGCTAAGGTCGATACAAAAGTGCGCAACATAAATCCTCCAATTGGTCGCAGTATCATCTTATGAACGACCTCGTACGTCAGGCCTTAACGTAAAAAAGTGACCATTTTTACTTTGCTAACTTATTGAAATTAGCTATAAAGGGCCATGGGACTACTCTACTTAATGCCAGTCAGCGAAAATGAAGTCGATCGCGTCGAGGTAAAAAACAAGGCTATTCATCTCAAGAGCTACGGACTCCCCTTGGTATTTTGGGGTTATTTACTAGCAATCCTTGGTGTTATTTTCATCATGGCCATCGCAATAAAAGATCCGGTTCTAAGTGTCTTAAACGGTGAGGATGAGATCAACCGCCTGCTTGGCATTGGCGTTACTCTCGTTCTAGCATTTATTCCTTTTGGACTTCTATGCTTCTTTTTTTATGAAAAAACTCTTTGTAAGAATGATCTCCAATTATTAGTCATTCATAAGGTTTTTTGGATTCCAGTCAAGAAAACAGTCATTCACCTCAAACTCAAAGACTCATTTACACTTGAGCATTATTTAGACTCACCCAATATGGCGCGACTTGAAGGCAAGCTCGATATGAAAGGCTTTGAGAACAAAGGTTATTTTGAATTATTTGCAATCTCAAGTGAAGATAAGCTTATTCAAATCGATCGCTGCTCACAAAGGCGTGAGCTTGTTAAGTTGAAAGAGATACTTTCAAAATACTAGAGGTCGTCCAACTTTTTGTTCTTACTTTTATTGAGATAGGTATTGAAAGAATCAATGATTTTGCGGTTTTCAGGGGTATCAATACATATCATTGCATCATCAAATTTTTCGATATGGGCCTTAGTATCAAACTTTAATTTCTTTCGAAGTTCGGGATGCTGTTCAAAATAAATCTCCATATCCTCTACAAATTCGAGAATAACGTCACTTCGACCTAACAATAACATTTTTACATTTTGCTCGAGTTTCTTAGATTTCACCTCTTTATTGCGACTCATTCCTTCCCAAACTTTCGGGCTAAATCCAAGTTCACTTCTTATCCCTACTCTTAAATTTTTAACTTCCTTAAAGCTCTTATAAACTTTATCAAGCGAGTAAAAGACACTGTGAACGACTTGAACTGGTTCAGATTGAATAAGCGAAACCTTCGCTCTAAAAAAATTACTATCTAAAGGGAAAGCACAAGACTTGTTTTTAACGATATAAATTTGAGCACGCTTTGCCGGCATCACCTTATAATTTTGATCGAAATCCTTAAGAAGCTTATCGTAAACGCCCTGCTTATCGTACTGACAAAGACCATCGAGATGGACGGTGACAAAACGAGGCTCTTTAGCCTGCGCACATAGAGTATAAAAGATGAGTAATAAAAATAATTTAACCACACCCTAGTATGGCGTTAAAAGCAGAGAATCTCAAATATCGAGAGAACGTGATTACTTGCGCGGTTTTGGTGGAACATCCGTTCTAAAAGGACGGGGACGACGCTTGCCACCTTCTTTACCTTCTGGACGCTCCGCACGCTCTTGTGCACGGTCTTCTCGAATTTTAGACACATCATCTTTAGTGCGACGCTTGGTCACAAATGATGAGGTTTTATTCTTAAGTTTATCTTCGTCAGCGGCCTTATCATGGCGTGAAATGTCGATAGTTAGATCGCCCGTGCATTTTAACTGACACGAAAGGCGCTCTTTAGTGATGTGAAAGACGTTTCCAAGAAGACGTGTTTCTTCAAATGGAGGTGGATTACAGTGATCTGCACCTTCAATTACTTTAACAACGCAATCAGAGCAACTGGCCACTCCTCCACATGATGATTTGATATAGATTTCTTCATCACGGAGCGCCTCCATGACAGGAGTTTCACTACTAAGACTAATGGTTTTGCCTTCCGGCAAAATAGTTAAAATTGGCATATTTATACGTGCTTTTTAATTTTATGTTCAACGGTTTCTAAAATTTTGCCCTTGAGCGGCTTATACAAAAAGCCTAGCTCTAGAGTGACATCACAAGCGGATGCACCAAAAGCAAGTGTTAACGTAAACCCCTTACCTGTCGCAATGATTTTTCTTCCTGCTTCATCGTAAGAGAGTTCAGTCTTCACTTTAAACTTGTCCACGTAATCACCAGTAATCTGATTTTTAGCGATGGCAAATGCCTCTGAAGCATCTTTAGCTTTTTGATAATTAACTTTTACATCCATGAAAGTCTCACTGTTTTCCGGTTGAGCCAAAGCCACCAGCGCCGCGCTCGGTTTCACCAAGTGCGTCTGTTGTCACAAAGCTAGCTTGTGTGACAGGTGCAAGTACAAGCTGGGCAATACGATCACCGTGAGCGATCACTTCATCTTTAGTTCCAAGATTGCCAAGAATAACTTTAACTTCACCGCGATAGTCTGCATCGATGGTTCCAGGACTATTGACCACGAGAAGACCAGTCTTTAGCGACAGGCCTGACCTTGGACGAACTTGTACTTCATAGCCCGCAGGAATTTCCATAGAAAGCCCTGTTGGAATGAGGACGCGCTCACCTGGCTTGATCACCATACTCTCGCCACTGCCTAGCGATGCTTTAACATCAGCCCCAGCAGCTTGCGAGGTTTGGTAAACGGGAAGCCCCAACTCCTTATCGAAGTTGGGTAGAGTTAAAATCTTAACTTGAACGCTCACGACTAATCCTTAAGCTTTCTTTTCAATTTTGCCAGCTGCTTTAGCAGATAGCTTCAAACGACCCATGCGATCAACTTCGACAACGCGAACCTTGATCGTGTCACCTTCACTTACATAATCATTCACGTTATTCACGCGATCATCAGCAAGCTCAGAGATGTGAACAAGACCAGAGACGCCTTGGGCGATATCAACGAATGCGCCGTACTCTTTAATTGTTACGACTTTTGCTTCGTAATCAGACCCAACTTTTGGACCATTGATTTGCATATCAATAAGGCTTAAACACTCATTGATGGCAGCAGCGTCTTCACCTAGAACTTTAACTGTTCCATCTTCAGCAATTTCGATTGTTACTTTGAATGTTTCTTGAAGACCTTTAATGTTTTTGCCACCAGGTCCAATCAACATTCCAATTTTGTCAGTTTCGATTTTAGTCGTCTTAACTCTTGGAACGTTATCTTTAAATTCTGCACGATGAGTACTGATTGTTTTCTCCATTTCACCAAGAATATGAAGGCGACCATCGCGTGCTTGAGTCATAGCAGCTTCAACGATTTCACGAGTAAGACCTGTGATTTTGATATCCATTTGAATGGCAGTAATACCATCTTTTGGGCCAGCCACTTTAAAGTCCATATCTCCCAGGTGATCTTCATCGCCTAGAATGTCAGTAAGAACTTTAAAGCGCTTACCATCAGAAATAAGACCCATGGCCACACCAGCACATGGAGCAACGATATTAACACCAGCATCCATAAGCGCCATTGAGCCAGAACACACAGAGCCCATTGAAGAAGATCCGTTAGACTCTAGTACTTCACACACAACACGAGTTGTATAAGGGAAGTCAGCAGGCATAATTGGCTTAAGTGCGCGCTCAGCAAGATTTCCATGTCCTAGTTCACGACGACCAACACCACGAACACCACGAGCTTCACCAACAGAATATGGAGGGAAGTTATAGTGAAGGTAGAACTTGTTGTAGCTTAAGCCTGTAATTCTATCGGCCATCTGCTCACCAGCACTTCCACCGATTGTTACCGAAGAAAGAACTTGAGTTTCACCACGAGTAAATAGTGATGAACCATGTGGTTGAACCAGGATATTTGTTTCTGTTTCAATTTGGCGAACTTCGTTAAGCTTACGACCGCCGATACGCTTTTCTTCATCGAGAATATCTGCGCGCATCATATCGTAAAGAAGACCATCAACTGCTTTGTAAGCTTCTTTCTTAAAAGAATCACCATCGCTTAAGCCAAAAGCGCTTGGATTTTCTGAAGCCGCCTTAGCAACTTTGGCCATGATAGCTTTTGTAGCAACCTGACGTTCCATTTTATCGACGATTGATAATGAAGCGCGAACATCAGAAGCGAAGTCAGCCTTAACTTTAGCCATAAGTGTTGTGTTAGCAGCAGATGAAACGAATTCACGTTTCTTCTTACCAACTTCTTTTTGCATTTTAGCGATAACTTCAACCATGCCTTTAATTTGGTCATGGCCCCAGAAAATCGCTTCAAGCACATCTTTTTCAGGAACAATTTTAGCTTCGCCTTCAACCATTAGAATGGCATCAGAGCTACCAGCAACGGCGATTTCAAGATCTGAATTTTCCCATTCAGAGTGGCTTGGGTTTAAGACGAACTTGCCGTCAATACGAGCAACCTTACAAGTTGCGATTGGGCCAGCAAATGGAATGTCTGAAATTGAAAGAGCTGCTGAAGCACCAATACCAGCAAGAACCTCAGGGTCACCATCTGGGGAATAAGACATAACAGTACAAGAAACGACTGTTTCGAACATATACCCTTCTGGGAATAATGGACGAAGTGGACGGTCGATCAAACGAGCATTTAAAGTTTCGCCAGTTGTTGGACGACCCTCGCGCTTCATAAAGCCACCTAGGAATTTACCAGCAGCGTAGAATTTTTCTGTGTACTCGACCAAAAGTGGGAAAAAATCTTGGCCATCTTTCATTTCGTGGGCAGAAACCACAGTCACGAGAACTTGTGTTCCACCACTTGTAACCAAAACAGAAGCATCTGTTTGCTTGGCCAAGCGACCAGTTTCAAGCGTGACTTCTTTTCCGCCGTAATTGAATGAATAGACTTTTTTGTTTTCGTTCATAACTAAATAACTCCATTAACACGTAGTCCTCGCCCGCATGGGTGAGGAAAAATTTTTAAATATGTTTTGATGATGATGATGAGGTGGGATTCACGAGATAATTAAATAAGCTTTCACAAACTTACTTAATTATCCCTGGAAGCCACTTCCCTTATAATCAAAATCTCAAACACGCTCCATTATACAGCCGTTCCGTTTTTAATTTCAAGCGAGTCCACCCTGTAGAGCCGCGCGCTAACGCTTGCTCAGAGCCTGAAAACTCAAGCGTTTTCAGTATAAAAAGACCGCTTAAAAAAGAAAAGGGAGACTTTCGCCTCCCCTCTCATTTTTTAATTTATTTACGTAGTCCTAAGTCTTGAATCAAAGAGAGATACTTTGTTTCATCCTTAGTTTGAACATACTTAAGAAGAGCTTTACGCTGACCAATCATCTTAAGAAGGCCACGATTTGAATGATAATCGTGCTTGTTGCCTGCAAAGTGAGTAGCTAGGCCGTTGATACGATGAGTAAGTAGTGCAACTTGAACTGGAGCTGATCCAGAATCAGTTGGGCCCTTACCAAACTTAGTACCAAAAGTTTTTACGATGTCTGTTCTTTGTTCTTTTGTTAAACGCATGGATGCCTCCGTCTTACCAGTAACCAAGCCAGTGATTATGTCGCATTGAGTCCAATCACAACCGAGCTAAAGGCGATATTAATAATGACGGCAATTTAGCGAATAAACTCAGACATGTAAACTTTTAGATTTTTGAGCAAACGTTCCTCGATCTGGCGAATTCGCTCCCTAGAAACCCCATACTCATCGGCGATATCCTGCAGTGAAGGAGGAACCTCCTCGAGTAAACGGCGTTTGAATATGTCCTGATCTCTGGGCTTTAGATCCTTTAGGAAGTCTTGCAGATGAGCGCGTAGCAGGTCCACCCCTTGTGCATCGGCCACATCATCTTCAAACGAAGGTTCAGATAGTCCTGGCAATACCGCAGATAGCGGCGTGTCATTATCTGGTCCGGCCGGTTTATCAAGGCTCACCTCACCACCTTGCTCTAGCCTTTGGCCCATGGTGATCACAGCTTTTTCTGAGACCCCTAAGTTTTCCGAGATGGTTTTGACGTCAGGGTTAATACCCATGCCAAGCAGTCGCTGCTTTTCTTTCATCAAATTAAAAAACAATTTTTTCTGCTCATTGCCTGAGCCAATTTTAACCAAGCGAAAATTATCTAAAATATGTTTGAGAATATAAGAGCGAATCCACCAAGAAGCGTAATAAGAAAGCTTCGCGCCTTTAGACGAATCATACTTAGACACGGCCTTCATCAAACCAATATTTCCCTCTTGGATAAGATCCATCACGTTTTGCCAGGCCGTGCGGTACTCCATGGCAATTTTAACGACTAGGCGAAGGTTGGCGACGACGAGTTTTTTAGCGATATCAATATCGCCCGTTTCTTCGAGGGCTTGAAGCAGAGCTCTTTCTTGCTCGATGGACAGAAGTTCATAACGAGCAATTTGCCTCAGATAGGCCGTCAAAGGATCGGTTTTTGAAACTTGCGACTGGTAAAGGGTTAGCTCTTTAGAGTCTGGCAGCACGACATCGGGCAGAGTCTCGCCCTCCCAAGTCTCTTCTGGCTCGAAATCGTCATTTTGATCGTGTTCATTATCCTCAGACTTACTATCGCGATTAATCACAAAGCTATCGCCTTTGACTTCGATCACGTCAGATGATTTGGATTTTTGAACCTTTTTAACCATAGTCACAACATAAGAGTTTTAAGTGCAAACGCAAGGGGCTTTAGTCTAATTCTTGTCATCTTTTGCTAAAGATTTAGATTTTTCATCCACTAAATGGCGATAGCGCATCAAACGCATGGCGAAGGGTCCATAGTGCAGGTGAACAGGAATAGCCGAGAATCCGTCCGCCGGGTAATCCCACGCACCAAGGAATTTAGAAAACTGATCGAGTAATTCAGTTGTAATGATCTCTTCAATATCGCCACGCCAAGGTGGGATGATTAACTTGGAGCGCGCCTTCTCAACGTCTTTTTTGATATAGCCTTTAAACTTATTGATCAAATCGCGACGCTCTACTTTTTGAGTTGGATCGTAACTAATCCAGTTGCGTCTAAGCCAGTTGAGCATTTTATTTGAAATTTTCAAATCAAATTTAACACTCATCTTACCAGCTACTTTATTGACGCGATCAAACTCACCTTGATTGACATCAAAGTGTACTGAGAAACGTTTGCGATAAGGATTATAAAATAAATCTCGACCTACTAATTCAACAGTGAGTGCTTCCTCGTAGGTCATGCTGCCTTTAAGCTTTTCAATAGCGGCACTGGCCCAGTCGGTCCACGATCGATCGAAACTGGCGCGCATAAGACCTTGAGACTGATCGTAGGTATTACTCCAAATTAAGAAATTTGGAACACTACTAAGTAGAGCTTTAAACTGACCGCTCAAGAGAAGGTTCTCCTCTAAAGTGCGGCGCTCGAGTAAGCTCTTTACGCGCTCATCCGGGTCATTATAGTTGATGCCAATTTCTCTAAAGCGTGAACAAAAAAGTCTTCTCGCATCGGAGTAGACATCAGGGGAGCCGATCGCTCTTGGCATACGTCTTCTAAATTCAGCTTCATCAGATTTTCGGCAAACCACACCGCGACAAGCGATTCGATTGGTAAGGCCATTTGACTCAAGTGAGATCGTCTGGCTTCTCTTATTAAAGGTAAGTTTTTTTCCATCCATTTGTCTGGCGATGAAGGCCATAATAACCGGATCGCGTACCAGTGGTGTCATAAGGCGAGTATCTTCAGTTGTATTGGACCAAGAACAAAATGATTTAAACAGCTCAGTGCTCCAATAAAATTCTCTTTTAAGTCTCTCTTCTTTAGAGGCCACCGACATAAGTTTCTGTGGAAAGAATACATTATCTTCAATGCTTGGAAGAATATCGCTTTGCTCTTCATTCCACTGGAACATTAGGTTTTTAAGTAATTCTTTTTTAGAAATAATCGTTAAGTTTTGTGAGCACCAGCTACCAACAAGATTTGTACTAAATTGTTCAAAGTCTTCACTCGATACCTGTAAGGCCTTACCATAGGCCGGCAGAGCGCGAACTAATAGATCAAGACCAATATACTGCAAGGTCGACAGCATAGTGCGAGAAGCTTGTTCGAACTGATCATTAGATGGATATCTAAGTTCTTGCGAGCGATCTTTACTACAAAATTGCTGAAGGTTCTCACCCTCTTCAATAAATCCACGATAAAGCGCCAATCTCTCTCGATCGCCTTCACTACCTTTGCCTAATCTGTCCTTAGAGGATTGAAAAACATTAAAGAGTGGGTCCGTTTCTCTCGATTTTACCGTTGCTGAGTATTCACCAAGAATCAGGCTCTCAAGTGGCACGAGTGCAAAGCAAGTCTGGGCCAGCATTACTGAGGCCATCCATGTGGTCAAAATTTTCCCGACCAAATTCATCTGGATCTTTCCTTGATCTTTTTTAAGTTATCGGCAAAGTGCCCGAAAAGATAAGCGTGAGAACCTTAATAGTGATATTTTGCCTGGCCGCTGTTCAGACGGTGTATGGCTTTCAAATCGACCTCAGTGAGCGAGGAAGTGCTAATGGTACGCTCTCGGCCGACGATGTAAGCCTACAAGAGCGCGATCAACAGGCCGACTCTAGTAAGCGTGGCTCTGATCTTAGAGACCTTAGGCTGGCTAAATATGCCCTCTTGGCCGGTGATACCGCCAAGGCCGAGCGCTATATTGAACGTCTTGGTAGCGATCACCCAAGACTGTCTCATATCGTTAATCGCTATCAAGCCCTTTCGGCCTTCATGCAAAATGATTACCTCAAGACTTACAATAATATTAAAAGTGAGCGACTCAACTTGATTAGCTCTTATGAAGAGATCTGCTTACTCAGGCTTTTAAGCTTATTTGCTCTTGGCAAGAATCACCCTGATTACAATAAAATTTCGCCTGAATATGACAATTGCAGAGTCATCACAAATAAATATACCAATACAGATCATTTTTGGTTAACCAATATGAAGAATATTGCGACTGGGGATATCGCCAAACTTCCTGGAAGTAAGCTGACCGACTTCACCTCCATTTTAGTCAATGATGATACAACTCGGCTTTGGATGAAGCTGGCTTTGTATAGTAATCGCGAAAAGTTGATTCTTAAAAACATAGGACTTTTACCAGAAGAGTCCTACCGCAATATTGGAATCAGAGAACTTCTGGGAATGGCCTACTATCGAGATGGAAACCTCGATCGTGCCAAAGAGTTTCTAGAAGACCTCAACACGCCAAACGCTGATAATATTCGCGGTGATATGGCCCTAACTAAACGCGAATGGGAATTGGCCTATGGTCACTTTAGATTGGCGCTTAAACGAAAAGATGACTCACTCAACGCTTTGGAGCGCGCTATTCCTTTAACTTGGTTATTGGAGCAATGGCAGGATGGACTCGATTTAATCTCACGCTATGTTGGCGAAGACTACGATCCCATCAAGCTTTTGGCGCTTGAGACTTCACTGCGCATTCGCTTAGGCCAGTACGATAAGGCCGACGCGAACCTTAGATACCTCACGAGCAAACTTCTAGGCTCTGCTCCGCTTGATATCCAACTGATGAAAAGCTTCGTCTCTTTGATGCGTGGAGATTTAAAACAACTCAAAGAAAGCTCGGCTATCGCATGCAAAAGTTTTGATGGCCTTAACTGCTGGATCGCAGATCAATTACTGGTCTGGGATGACTTAAGTAAAACAAGTAAGCGTACTGACGAAGTCAATGCTTCTATTAAAAGTGTCGATTTCATGATGTCAGAAGCCAAGAATGACATCACTCCACTTAGAGAAAAGGTCTTAATTGATCAGCGCGATATTGAAGAACTCGATAGTCGTGAAGTTAAACTTCAGCTTCAGTAAAAGTATTGCAACTGTAGATTAAGTCCATCTTCAGAACGTTCATCCTCACTGGTAAAGCGTGAGCTCTCAAGTTCAAAAAATTGAGTTTTACCAAACACACTTAAACCCACTGTCATCTTTCGACTTACCCAATACTCAGCGCCAAGACGAAGGTGATAACCCATAGAGGATTTAACATCAACGTCTGCCTTAGACTTTGGAAGTGTCAAAAGCAAACCAATATCAGCAATCATAGCGAAGCGATTGGTTCTAAAAAATTCTGTTTCTAGGGTTAGATCAAGTGTTGGAATAGTAAAGCGCGACCACTCATTAATGGTGCTTGAATTTTCTATAGGATGGTTATAGATAAAAGTTTGCTCGAGCGAGAAAACGCCACTCACGGCCACTCTAGGAGAAAAGGCATGTCTCGCACCACCAGCAATTGACCACAAAGAATTGCCCTTACTACTTACGAAGCCATCTTTTCTGTGATCGCTGTTTTTAAGCCCAAGACGAGTAATGGCTTGCCAGTCATTGTCACCTGCATGGTCGTGACTTAAAAGCATCGAAAAGCCGCCATCTGCATTATCTTTAAAATTATTACCTAAAGAGTCTTGGCTCACCGTATGACTTTCTTCTCCTGGTCCAAATCGAAGCGAAACGCTGCCAAGAGCAACTCGCTCGCGCTTGTTTGGTCTAACGATAGGTACAGTATCTTCCTCTTTTTTAAGAACGACATCTTTAGCAATGGTTCTATTCATCTCGCCGGCCTGAGCGATCATGGTGCCATCTTTAACTTTAGGAACAAAGCCGTTTCTAGCATCAAGAATAAGTCCCTCTGGTGGAACGTAGTCACCGGTGTCTTTATTTACAAAGCCGATGTCTTTAGCTTGATAAATATTTCGAGTCACATCTAAAATCGCATCTTCTCGAGGTGGAATATAAAGGGCCGTATCGGGATCAACAAAGCCCCCCGCTCTAGGGGTAAACTTGCCCGTCTTGGCATTATAAGAACTATTGGGATTACCACGATGTTTGACCTTAGAGAAATCTACTTCCTCAAGTTTTTCACCGCTTTTTGTGGGGGCTAGCTCATCGCTTTTATACATCAAATCGATTTGAACAGGGTTGATCACTACAGGCTGTGTAGGTTGCTTTAATCCAGCAACAGCACCAGAGAACTCCCCTTTTTCAACCGAAACCACCTGATCTGAGCTTAGCGCTTCTTTTAATTCTTCAATTCGCGTTTTAGAACTTGCACGAGCTCTTTCGACTAAAGGCTCGCCTGCTTCATTTCTTGATACCTCAATATTCTTACCTTCTAGATCTTCAGCGCTAGAATCTAACCTGGCCATGGCGACTTTTCCCTTAAAAGTTACCAATGATGTCGCCTTATTATCTGGGTTATAAGAGGACTGAAAATCTGTCCCACGCACACCCATGGCGGCAGTTCTCGTTCTGATGATGTATTTATCTTTGTCATTATCTTCAGGACTTACTTGGCTTCGAATTTTTCCTTTTAGAAGTGATACTAATCCCGCATCTTCATTTCTAGCTTTCACCACCACTACTTTAGAGTTTGGGCCAATACTCATGCGCGAAGAATCGGAAAACTCCAACACGACAAAGCTCTTGTCTTTGGTCAAAATAGAGGTGTCTTCAAAGATCTTTTGTCCCATCTCAACAGCGCGAGCATCCATAGCGCCAGGGGCTAGCTGAGTAGCATAGCCGCGAATACGAATAACTTTGGCCATCTCTCCAGCTTGCAAGCCAGTGGCAAACAATAGAGCGAAAAGAAGTGCGATACGAACTATCATGGACGATCCTTAGCCTGTGAATAAAACTTATTACACTATAGTGCTAAGGATATCGCCTAATGACAATTAAAGAGTATTAGATTTGAATTCCCGACCATCGTAGACAAGATTAACATTCTGATCTTCTTGCGTGGTTAGAATATTCACCGGTCTTTTCCAGATGGCGTGAATATTGCGAAGTGTCTCTTTGGCAAAATTCATATCGAGATCTACCCCCATATGAATATGCTTAAGCAGTAGTTCTCCACGATTTTTATAGTTTCCACTCTCCACTTCAATCACTGGTTGACCAAAGTTTGTAAGCGAACTCAAAAGCTTAGCTTTGATTTCACTAAATTCACGGGAGTCAATTTCATTGCGACCTGTTCTAGGATTGTACTTATAAGTAAAGATCCCCTGGCGCTCACAAAAATCCGGCGTTAAAAACTCATCAATAAAAGTAACGTCATTGTGAGACTTTCTCACATCAAAGATTTTTTGACGCCCAAGGTTTGTTTCACGATGCCAATTTTCTTTATCATAAAGATTATCGCATTCTTGCCACTCTTTACCAAAGCGTCCGGTGTTCCAGCGATATTCAATATCGCGGTAGAGCTCAATTCCAATTTTATAGGGATTAAGGCGCTGCTTGCTCATGGCCATTACACCAGCGTGGTGATCGGCAAAATCAATAATTTCTGAGGGGCGAAGCGCTCTGGTTGTCATGATGGTTGAGTGCCAATAGCTGGCCCAGCCTTCATTCATGATCTTGGTCATACGTTGAGGAAGGTAGTAATAAGCCTCTTCTCTTAAGATTCCAATGATGTCAGCTTCCCACTCTTTAACCGGAGCGTATTCCAATAGGTAGCGCATGATATCTCGACGAGAGATAGAGACATCCAATTTGCTTTCAGTTCTTGAAGCTTCCTCGTCAGGCACTGGCTTTTTAGGTCCTTGAGTTGCACTATCTCTAGTTTTTGAGCGCATAAATGAACGAAGTGCTTGAGAGCGACCATCATTCATATCTTCGCCTTCACTTCCTTGAGTTTTAGACTCGCTTAAAAGCTTGGCGCGATTTCGTTGAACATCCGGTGTTTCAAAAAGTCCCGCTGGATCAATAAGATTCTCTAGCGATAAGACTTTATCAATAAAGTCTTCAACTTTATCCTGGCCATACTTTTCCATGTAACGACGGATTTTAGTTCCGTGATTGGCCATCACGCTCATCATATTGCGATCAGAACCTGCAAACCAGGCGTTATTCTTAAAAAAGTCAGCGTGGCCAAAGACGTGGGCCATAACAATTTTTTGATCGACCAAGTGATTAGCATTTAAAAGGTAGGCGTAGCAAGGATTGGTGTTAACCACCATTTCATAAATTTTTTGAAGCCCATAAGCGTAGCCTTTAGATAACTGATCGTAATCCATGCCAAAGCGCCAATGGGGATATCGGGTTGGAAAGCCACCTTGAGCGGCCAAAATATTAATGGTGTCGTAGTCGCAAACCTCGAAGACCACAGGGTGATAATCGAGTCCGAACTCTTTGGCGTAGCCTTCAATTTCTTCTCTCAGGCGGGCAAGCTCACCATCAATGGGACGGGTGCGTTCCATGCTATTTCCCCTTGCCTAAAAATTCTTTAATCGAATCAAGGATGGCATCCTTATTTTTAATTTTAGAAAGCGTGACTCGCTCATTTTTCTCGCCGTACTTGGCATGTAGGTCTTTATAAAATTGACCGGAGCCATAACGACTTTCCACTTGGCCGTAGCAAAATAAATTACTGGCCGGAATAATATGTTGATCTAGGAGCTCTAAACACAGTTTTGTATCGTCGGTGCTCCAATTATCTCCGTCACTAAAGTGGAATGGATAAATATTCCACTCGTTAGGATTATAATCGGCGTCGATGATTTCTTTACATAGTTTTAGAGCAGATGAAATTAATGTTCCGCCACTTTCTCTGGTTCTAAAGAAAGTCTCTTCATCAACTTCCTTGGCCGTGGCATCGTGAATAATATAACGAATTTCAATGTCTTTATACTGACTCTTAAGCCATAAATTAATCCAAAAACTCTCTGTGCGAACAATTTCTTTTTGCTCATCACCCATGGAGCCTGAAACGTCCATCATATAGATCACGACGGCACTATTTTCAAACTCAACTTTTTGCTGAGAACTTCTAAAGCGCATATCACTTTTGATAGGCACGATAACTGGATTTTTTGCATCGTAGGTGCCTGTGGCCATTTGACGCTTTAGCGCTTCACGGTAACTGCGCTTAAAGTGCTTAAGCGAGTCAGGCCCATTCATCCCGATACTAGTGTATTTATTAGTAGTGCTCTCTAATGACTTTTTGCCTTTAGGCTCAATATTGGGAAGACTGAGCTCTTCTCCTAGAATCGAAGCTAACTCGTCCAGAGTAAGATCGACCTCTAACTCTTTTGAACCCTCTTTATCTCCGGCTTCGCCTTCTCCTGGCTTGCCATCCTCACCTTCACCGCCTTCAACTGGGTCGCCTTGCTGTCCATCACCTTGACCCATTCCACCTTGCTGTCTCTCACCAAACTTAAACCGTGGTGTTTCAATTGAAGGCATAGGAATACGGAAAGTGCCGTCACCTTTGGGTGAGGGCATCTCCCCTTTGCTCACATACTTTCTGAGACCGTCGCGGATACGACCTTTAACGATCTTTCTAAAGCGGGCATGATCTCTTTTTATTGGATGATCCAAGTGTACTACCCCTTAGCGCTATCGCCTTTTGCAAAAATACTAGCAACGAAGTTAAGTGCATCTGTGGCACAAATCTCACAATAGCCAAAATTCTTAATCAAGCGAGACTTCACAACATCAATTTTCTCTTGGGTCTCTTTATCAACAACTTTCGAAATAATTGTTGTTAGCTTAATCGAGTCTTTTTGATCTTCAAAAAGCTTCAGTTCAAGTGCGCGGTGAAGTCGCTCATTCATTTTGTAATCAAACTGTTTGCCTTCGATGGCAAGAGCACCGATATAGTTCATGATTTCGCGACGGAAATCATCTTTTCTCGACTCAGCGATATCGATTTTTTCTTCGATCGAGCGCATAAATCTTTCATCGGCATCTTCTAAACGATTACTGTATTTGTTTCTGATCTTTTCTTTTTGCGTATGAGCTTTGACGTTATCGATATAATTAGCACATAAAGTTTGGATGGCAGACTCATCAACACTGATGGCTTTTTGCACATCATTTTTGACTGTGTCTTCATACTCTTGACGAGCCACTGCCAGCATCTCTTTATAATGATCCATCTGCTCAACATTATTCACAAGTCCATGGTGCTTAAGGCCACTTTCAAGTTCATTGAAAACCATGAATGGATTTAAGCAACCTGTTTGACCATTTTTAACTAGAGCGTTTGAAAGTTTATCTTGAATATAACGTGGAGAAATACCCTCAAGGCCCTCTCTCACAGCTTCTTTTCTAAGCTCTTTAACATTGTCTTCATTATAACCTGGAAGCGTTTTTCCATTATAAAGCTTAAGTTTTTGAAGCTTGGTCAAATCACTTTTCTTTGGCTCTTCAACACGAGTAAGAACAGACCATGTGGCGGCCATTTCAATTGTATGAGGAGCAATATGAACGTGAGGAATTCTTTCAGCGTTAAAATCGCGTTGATAAATTCTTACCTCTTGATCGAGACGAGTAATATAAGGAACGTCAATTTTAACAGTACGGTCGCGAAGCGCTTCCATGAATTCGTTACTTTGAAGTTTTCTAAATTCTGGTTCATTGGTGTGACCAAGAATCACTTCATCAATATCAGTCTGGGCAAACTTTTTAGGTTTAATCGACTGTTCCTGTGAAGCTCCAAGCAGGTCATATAAGAACGCGACGTCGAGCTTTAGCATTTCGATAAACTCGACAATACCGCGGTTGGCGATATTGAATTCACCATCAAAGTTAAAGGCGCGTGGATCAGAATCACTTCCGTACTGGGCAATTTTTCTGTAATTGATATCACCTGTAAGTTCGGTTGAGTCTTGGTTTTTCTCATCTTTTGGCTGGAACGTGCCAATTCCGATTCTATCTTTCTCAGACAGAATTAAACGCTTCACGCGAATATGTTGCATGACCTTTGTCCAGTCACCATCATACTTTTTCATGTATTCATTAAAGATAAAACGGTCGGCCGGACAAACCTCACCGCGAATTTTAACTTTGTGTCCGTCTTTTCTAGACTTGTTGAGTTCTTCTAAAAATTTCGCTCTCACATCAAGAGGAATAAGTTTTAGAGGCTCATCATGCATTGGTGAAGGAAAGAATTTTTGACCACCAAGAATGTCACTTTCTGTCTCGTCGTGCCAACCGAAAGTATAGAGAGCACCCTCATCTGTTTTTGAATAATGCTCAAGTCCCTTCTTTAGCAAACGAGCAATTGAAGATTTTGCAGAGCCCACTGGTCCGTGCAGGAGTAGTACACGTTTTTCAGTGCCATAGCCCATGGCCGCTGACTTAAAGAAGTTCACAAGCTTCATCAAATGAACGTCGATGCCAAAGACGGCATCTTTACCTTTATCAAATGGGTCATCAAAAAAATGATAACGAGTGATTTCTTTTTTATATTCGGTATATTGAGAAGTTCCAAAAGAACTAATCATGTCATACACACGTTGAAAGGCATTTCGAGTGATTTGAGGATTGCTCGACACCATATTGATATAATCTTGGTAGGATCCCTGCCAATTGAGGTGCTTGAAATCTTGAACTCTGAAATGTTCTTTAATGAAATTGTCGATATCAATTTGTGCCATGACGTTCTACTCCTAGAATTGGGGCGGGCTCACACTGACTTAATTATACCCCCAAGCAGGGGGTCATTGCCAGGCAATCAAACTTGAGCTTTTTTGCCGTGTATTTTA
>TARA_R110000868_G_scaffold40008_4_pt1 | contig 19444 bp, 14 predicted proteins | sample TARA_R110000868 | Tara Oceans TARA_R110000868 (sample SAMEA4397489) | marine metagenome | biome: Polar Biome; feature: [SRF] surface water layer (ENVO:00010504); material: water (ENVO:00002006), including particulate matter (ENVO:01000060) such as... | depth 5 m | reverse complement strand
TTTACAAGATAAGGCCGAAGGACCTAGACATTATTTTGACATGGAAAATTTTGGTTCGGTAGATAGTTTTCCAAAAACTATGGCCGAAGCCAAAAAGAAATACGATGATAAATTTTTATCAAAAAATGGAACTTTGCCTTGGCACATTCAGGAAATGATGGGGAAGTTAACTCAAGCATTCAAAGACAAAAGAAAATCAGAAATCTTATTTATTGCAGCTGATTTAGGCCATTATATAGCAGATGCTCACATGCCATTGCATACATCAGATAACCACGACGGTCAATTTACGGATCAAAAAGGAATTCATGCTTTATGGGAAAGTAGATTACCTGAGTTATTTGTAAAAAACTATAAATTTACTGTTGCCCCTGCGCATTATTATGAGGATGTTGATAAAGCAACTTGGGAGATGATTATGGATACACATCGCTTAGTGCCTGTATTATTAGCAGCCGATAAAGGATTGAGAACTTCATTGCCTACCAATCAAATTTTTGTTACTGATGCAGATGGAAATGTTGTGAAAAACAAATACAACGGTGTAAAATATACCGATGAATATGCCGGAAAATTCAACACCGCTTTAAATGGAATGGTGGAAAGCCAAATGAAGAAAGCAGTTACAGCTACTGCTAGTTTTTGGTACACTGCTTGGGTAAATGCAGGAAAACCTGATTTGAGTAATCTTGATGCTTCCTCTTTAACAAAACGTAATGCTAAATGTTTGAAAAAAGACAATCAACTTTTCAAAAAAGGAGATTTATTTGGAATTGAAAGTGATAAAGACGCTGAATAAATAATTTTACTAATAACAAAAAAGCCTGTGATTTTCACAGGCTTTTTTGTACAATTAATTCTTCTGATACTTCTTTTTCTTTAGCATATCTGATGCAGTTTGATAGAATGAAATAGTCTCATTTACTAAATCCATTCGGCTTTTATCGAGTGGTTTCTCATCATAATAAATTTGAAAATCAGCACCAACTCCAGGCTTAGGCTGCAATGTTAGTTGGTATTGCTTATAAGATTGTTTAGGTGATATAATAGTCAAAACATCATCTTTTATCAATCCTAAATCTTGATAAGTAGCAATTAATGCTCTAGGTTTATAATCTGGCTTTAAAACATCCTGACCATAAAACTTAGATTGATAATTGAAATTTAATATTCCAAAAACAGTTGGCATAATATCTATTTGTGACATTAGTTTGTTGTACTGTTGTGGCTGGATAAATCCTGGGCTATAAATCATAGCTGGAATTCTGTATTTATCCAAAGGTAATTCTGTTTTTCCTGCACTTGAAGCACAGTGATCAGCCAGAATTACAAAAACAGTATTGGCAAACCAAGGTTGTTTTTTTGCTTTTTCAAAGAAATTTTTCATAGCAAAATCAGTGTATTTTACTCCACCATCTCGTGATTTAGCATCACCAGGAATATCAATTTTATTATTTGGATAGGTAAATGGTCTGTGATTGCTTACCGTCATAATATGATTAAAGAAAGGTTTGTTTTCTTTTGCTTCAGCGTTCATGACCTTTATGGCTTTGTTGTACATGTCTTCATCACAAACTCCCCACACATTCGAAAATGTAATTTCTTCAGGTTTAAAATTCTTTTTATCAACGATATCGTAACCATTTCCAGAAAAGAAATCCTCCATTTTGTCAAAAAAGGAATCTCCTCCATACAAGTATTTCACATTGTATCCTTTTTCCTTAAATACACTTCCGGTCGTAAATTTATCTTTATTGTCTTTCCTTTTGACCACACTTTCGCCCGCAGTAGGAGGTAAGCATAATGTCACCGCTTCCAATCCACGAACGGTTCTGTTTCCCGAAGCATAAAAATTGGTAAATAGCAAACTTTGTTTTGCTACACTATCTAGAAAAGGAGTGATTTTTTTATCGCTTCCATAAGCCTCCATAAAGTCAGCACTATAGCTTTCAATTGTTATTAAAACTACATTTTTGTGCATTTCAGCAGCAGCACTTTTTATGTCTCTTAAGGTAGATTCATTTGAAATTCCTGGTATTTGTTGTGATAATAGGATGTACGCTTCTTTTTCGGGTAGTGTTTTATAAAATTTAAAATAATCCAATTCACTATTCATGAAAGCCAAATAAAATTTATAAATTCCGTTAGCTTGTAATTCATTAGCAAATATATTTTGAGAATTTTCTTCAGTTGCTAATGATGGAATAACAAATAAGGAACTTATAAATAAAATTATATATAATCCAGATATTTTAACTTTCTCAACAAATGTTGGGATGCTGTCAATGTAACTTTTAGATTTTCCAACAATAAAATACGTAACGATTCCAGCAATAAGGAATAATCCTGAAAATAATGGAATTACGGGGTAGGATTCCATGATGTTTCCAATTACTTCATTAGTATAAACTAAATAATTTACAGCTATAAAATTATACTTAACTCCAAATTCATTCCAGAAAAAATATTCACTTATTGCATTTTGTAAAATAAAAACAACAAATAAAAACAAGACAAAACTAAAGAGCCAAAATCGAATTTTGTTTCTGTGTTTGGGTAAAAAAAGCAGTAATCCAAACAATATCGTTTTGATTCCAACAAATGCCAAGCCAATTTCAGGTAATGCACCGCCATATTCATTAAGTATCGATTTTCCAGAAAGGATGTATAAAAATAAAGCTATAAATAGTCCAAAAAGGATAGATCCATAAGGTTTTAAATACTTTGCATTGGAAATAAAAATAAGGTACAACCAAAGGAAACCACTTGCCAAAATGAAAACAAAAATATCCGAGACTAAACCTAAAGAAAATATTTTAATCGCGTCTATTCCTTTGAAAGAAGCTTGTGTAATAGGATGAAAAAATAAAACAATTCTTAATATAAAACTTACTAAAACGTAAAAAAGAGTAAGGTTATAAAAAGGAGATAATTTTTTTAAAAAAGACATAGCTATTTAATTTTTATGCAAAAATATACAATTTGAGACATAATAGTACTAACTTTTTTATTGTATTGTATTCTTAATTTTAGCTTAAGAACTCGTAACGATAACAATAATCAATTTGTTTTTGAGTTAAGTTTGTAAAATATTATAATACTGAAGTTTAAATCAATCATTATACTAATTAACGCTTATAAAATAAAAAGTTGAATGAAAAAAAACATGCTACTTCTATTGTTTTTTATTGGAACAATAGGATACTCACAGGATTGGAAAACGGATTTTAATCTTACTAAACAAGAGGCTGTTTCACAAAACAAACCCATTTTACTTGTATTCTCAGGTTCTGATTGGTGTGCGCCTTGTATTAAGTTGGACAAAAATATTTGGCAATCAGAAGAGTTTAAGAAATATGCAACTGAAAATTTGATTTTAGAGCGTGCCGATTTTCCAAAGAAAAAGCAAAATCAACTGGAAGCTCAAATTAAGAAACAAAATCAAGATCTTGCAGAAATATATAATAAAGACGGCGTATTCCCATTGGTTGTTTTATTAGGTAAAACAGGAAAAGTATTAGGAACTACAAGTTTTAAAAATGTTTCTCCATCGGAATATATTGATTTGCTTAATTCTTTTCTAAAATAATTAGAATGCGACAACTCCATTTACTTTTTTTCTTTTTTACAGTACTAACTGCATCGGCTCAGGTAACCCAAAAAAGAACTTTATCGATGTTAGGTAGTCCATTTGAAATGATTGTGGTCGCTAAAGATATTCCGGAAGCTGATAGCTATATTGATATGGCTGTAGCCGAAGTTTCTAGAATTGAACATTTAATTTCCGACTGGATTCCAACAACTCCTATATCCGAAGTCAATAGAAATGCTGGAATTAAACCAGTAAAAGTGCCTCAAGAAGTATTTGATTTGGTTGGGAGAGCAATGAAAATTTCAGAATTAACTTCAGGAGCATTTGATATTAGTTATGCTTCAATGGATAAGATTTGGAGATTTGACGGAAGCATGACAAGAATGCCAACACCCGAGGAGATTAAAAATTCGGTTAGTAAAGTAGGCTATAAAAACATCATATTAGATCCAAAAAACACAACTATTTTCCTTAAAAACGAAGGAATGAAATTGGGTTTAGGCGGTATAGGTCAGGGTTTTATTGCTGATAAAATTAAAGCGATGCTTGTAGCAAAAGGAGTAGTTGCAGGAATCGTGAATATATCTGGAGATATCAATACTTGGGGTAAACAACTCGATGGTGAAAAATGGAAAGTGGGGATTAAAAACCCAATGAATAAAGATAAAATTTTTGCTACTTTTCCTCTAGAAGACAGTTCTGTAGAAACATCGGGTAGTTATGAAAAATATGTTACTTTCAATGGAAAAAGGTATTCTCATATCATTGATACCAGAACGGGTTATCCAGCTTCGGGCGTAATAAGTGTTTCTGTCTTTGCAAAATCAACCGAATTAGCTGATGCATTAGCCACAGGTATTTTTGTGCTTGGAGTTGATGTTGGTTTAGATTTAGTGAATCAGCTGCCTGGGATTGGGTGTATTTATGTTGATGATAAAGGAAAAATATCTACCTCAAAAAATATTGATTTAAAAAATTATAAAAATGAATAAATGGCCCTTTTTTTTAGTTTTAGCGCTAGCAATGCAATCCTGTGTCGCTGTGAAAGAATATGATAAATTATACATCAATGACCCTGATATGAAATTAGCAGCAAAACCTGCCGAAAAATACGAGACTACTTTTCAAGTATATCGTGAAGCTGCTGCAGGTGCAAATGGAGGAAAAACAGGTGGTGGTTGTGGATGCAATTAATTTATAAAGATGAAAAAAATATTAATTGCAAGTATTGTATTGATTAATTTCACTGCTTTTGCGCAAGAAAAAGAAACTTCTACTACTTTTAAAAAAAGGGTTTTAGAAAATACAGAAGTAGATTTTTTATTGAGTTATTACAATCAAGATGGAACACATTCTCCAGTTAATGGTGGTATTGGTTCAGAAAAATTAACTGATATTGCTTCTAATATTGTAGTTGCAGTACCAATAAATGATGATGATGTTTTGACATTTGATGTTGGAATTTCAACTTATACATCAGCATCTTCCAGTAATATTAATCCGTTTAACTCTAATAAAACGTCCACTTCAACTTCCTCTGGAGCATCAGGAAAAAGTACTTCTACAACAGTAAGTTCGGCTCCTTATGGAACACCATGGCAAGCCTCATCTGGAGCTTCGAAAAGTGATCAATTAGCCTCAGTTTCGACCAATTACAGCCATAGTTCTGATAATAGGAATAACTTGTGGAATGCAGATGTTTCTTTCTCAAATGAATTTGATTATACTTCGTTTGGTTTTGGAGGTGGTTATACCAAATTATTTAATGAGAAAAATACGGAGATCAGCTTCAAGGCCAATGCTTATCTAGATCAATGGAGACCCATTTACCCAACGGAATTGCATGAATATGCCACTTACGGTGCTAATTTTCAGAATCAAGGATATTTAACTGGCGTTACAATTATGGATCGATATGGTAATAAATCAACGAATTATTTACCTTCTGCTTTTACACCTTATACCAATTCAAATAGGAATTCCTATTCTGCTTCAATTTCCTTTTCACAAATCTTGACCAAAAAAATTCAATTATCAGTATTTATGGATGTTTTGAAACAAGAAGGATTATTAGCAACGCCATATCAAAGGGTTTATTTTATTGATAAAGCCAATTATTATATTGGACAATCACAATATATTCCAGTGTATGAATCATACGAAAATAAAGGGGTGTATCAATTGGCAGATGATAAAGAAAGGTTACCTAGTACACGATTTAAGATTCCTATTGGTGCACGTATTAATTTTTACATTAATGAATATGTGGTTGCACGTGCATATTATAGATATTATCAGGATAATTGGGGAATTCAAGCGCATACCGCATCAATTGAATTACCTATAAAAATAAATTCAAAATTTACGGCTTACCCTATGTATCGCTACTATACCCAAACCGCATCTGATTATTTTGCACCTTATGAACAACATTTATCTACCGAAAAATATTACACTTCCGATTATGATTTATCTAAATTTGTCAGTAATCAATATGGACTTGGCTTTACCTATACTGATATATTTACAAGAGCTAGAATCTTTATTTTAGGTTTAAAATCAATAGATTTGCGACTGAATCATTACCAGAGGAGTGATGGTCTATCGGCTAATATTGCTTCTTTTGGATTTAAATTTGAAGTACAATAAATATTTTACTACATGCATATTTTGATAGTTGAAGATGAATTAGGTATCATCCAATTTTTGCAACAAGGTTTGGAAGAAGAAGGGTATAATATCACTAGCGCGACTGATGGTTTGCGAGGATTTGAATTGTTTCAAACGAACAGCTTTGATTTAATTTTATTAGATTGGATGTTGCCTAAAATGAGTGGTTTGGATTTATGTAAGGCGATTAGAATTAAAGATGCTAAAGTGCCCATTCTCTTTTTAACTGCCAAAGATACCATTCAGGAAACCATTGAAGGTTTGAAAGCGGGAGCCAATGATTATATAAAAAAGCCTTTTAGTTTTGAAGAATTAGTGGAACGAATTAAGATTCACTTTAGAAATCAAAATAAACAAGAAATTCTGACTTTAGGGACCATTGAAATAAATAGGACAAAGCACATTGTTTTAGTAAAACAGGAAGAAGTTTCATTAACGCAGCGTGAATTTGAGTTGTTGTATTATCTCATTAAAAACAAAGGGAAAGTATGTACAAGAATTCAAATTATTGAAGATGTTTGGGATATTCATTTTGAATACGATACTGGTGTTATTGATGTTTTTATCAATGCCATTCGTAAAAAGTTAAATTTAAAAATTGAAGAAGATTATATTAAAACAATTCGTGGTGTAGGTTACATCGCTAATGACTAATTGTTATGCAACAACTTTCCTTTAAAAATAGAATCGCTTCTAATTATATTATTACAACTGCACTTTTAATTTTTGTGGTGTTTTTTGCTATACATTCTATCGTGAAATTTAGTGTTTATAATCACGTAAATACTGATATTTCAAAAGAAGTCAACAACCATTTGAATGAAATAGAAATTAAAAACAATTCTTTTTTCCTAATTCATATGGAAGAATGGAAAGAAAGAGAGCATAATACTGTTGATGTAAATCCCGTATTCATTCAGTTTTTGGATGCAAATGGGGATGTTCTTGAAAAATCACCTAATTTAAAAAATCAAATTTTATATTTTAATAAATCTATTCCTGACAATGAATTGTTTGACTCTAAAATTTTAAAAAATAAAATCCGTCAAATTCAAGTGCCTATTTATCAAAATGAAAAAGTAATTGGTTATTTAATAATTGCCATGTCACTTGAAGATGCTTCCATGGTACTTCAGAATTTATCTGAAATATTAATTATAGCCTATCCTTTAATTCTATTAATCCTTTTTCTAATCGCGAGATTTATTGCAGGTAGAAGTATAAAACCTATCAGTTCCATTATAGAAACTTCTAATATTATTACAAAAGATAATTTAAAGTCCAGAATCCCTTTACCACAAAAAAAAGATGAATTGTATGTTTTATCAAAAACAATAAATAATCTTTTAGATCGAATAGAAACGGCTGTTGAAAGAGAAAGACAATTTACCTCAGATGCTTCTCACGAATTGCGAACACCCTTAACAGTGATTAAAGGAACTTTAGAAGTTTTAATAAGAAAGCCACGTAACCAAGAGGAGTATCAAGATAAGATTAATTATTGCATCATTGAGGTTAATCACCTGAATAACATAGTGGACCAATTACTTTTACTGGCAAGATATGAAAACCAAAATCAATCCATTAAAATTGAAAATGTCTGTTTGAATGCTGTTTTATTGGATACTATTTCTAGATTTTCTAGCTTAATTCAGTCCAATAATATTCAATTGATTACTCAATTTTCAAATGATATTTATGTAAAAAGTGACCGTTATTTGGTAACTATAATTATTAATAATATTATTTCAAATGCAATTAAATATTCCAATTTTAATGGCATATTGACTTTTGCGGTAACTGAATTAGATGGAAAAGTAGTCTGTACTATCACTGATTCAGGGATTGGAATCCCGAAAGAAGATTTACAAAAAATATTTAATCCCTTTTTTCGCTCTCAATCAACAGACCACCCAGACATTAAAGGAACTGGTTTAGGACTTTCAATTGTTAGTAGATTATGTAAATTATTGGACATCGATGTTGCTATTTCTAGTAAAGAAAATGAAGGAACACAGGTTGAACTTCTCTTTCATTAAGTATTCTTTAAGTATCCCTTAAGACTATCTTAAGTTAATCCCTATCTTTATATTTTACTTTTGAAGTATCAAAATAAAATATCTATGTTGGAAAAAATTATAGCTTTTAGTCTAAAAAACAAACTCATTGTTTTACTATTCACTCTTTGTATTTTAGGATTTGGCGTTTTTTCTTTATTCCAAATTTCTATTGGTGCTGTACCAGATGTGACCAATAATCAAGTTCAAGTAATCACTACTTCACGTAACCTTTCAACACAAGACATTGAGCAATATATCACCTATCCAGTTGAAATTGAAATGGCTAATTTGCCTGGAGTAAAGGAAATTCGTTCCATTTCAAAATTTGGATTATCAGTGGTAACTATTGTTTTTGAGGATGATTTAGGAACTTATTTGCCAAGACAGTTAATCGCTGAAAAAATCAAATCGGCATCTGAGAAAATACCCGCCGGATTTGGTACTCCTGAAATGGGGCCTATTACTACAGGACTTGGTGAAATTTACCAATATACTCTTGAAGTACAACCCGAATTCAAAAATAATTATTCCGTTACTGATTTAAGAACTATTCAAGACTGGGTTGTGAAAAGGCAATTATCAGGAATTAAAGGAGTTGTTGAAATTAATACATGGGGTGGCTTTTTGAAACAATACGAGATTGCTATCAACCCATCTCAGTTGAAAGCAATGAATATTGCTACAACGGATGTTTTTACTGCACTTGAAAAAAACAACAGTATTGCTGGTGGTGCGTATATTGAGAAAGTAAATCAAAGCTATTTTATTCGCGCTGAGGGAAAAGTTAAAAATCTGGAAGACATTGAAAACATTGTTGTTAAAAACAGTAATGGTTTCCCTATTTATGTAAAAAATGTAGCGGATGTACGTTTTGGTCATGCCAATCGTTTTGGAGCAATTACTGGTAATGGTGAAGGAGAGAAGGTACTGGGACAAGTGATGATGCTCAAAGGAGCCAATTCCAAACAAGTTATTAATGATGTAAAAGATCGAATTGCCTTAATTCAAAAATCATTACCCGAAGGCGTTTATATTAATGGATTCTTAGAACGCAGTGAGTTAGTTGGTAAAACCACTTTTACTGTGGCCGAAAATCTTATTTTAGGATGTCTAATCGTGATTTTTGTTGTAGTGTTATTATTAGGGAATTGGCGTTCAGGATTGGTTGTCGCTTCTGTCATACCATTGTGTTTGTTGTTTGCAATTTCACTAATGAATATTTTTGGAATAGACGCTAATTTAATGAGTTTAGGTGCCATTGATTTTGGAATAATAATTGACGGAGCAGTGATTATAGTTGAATTTATAGCTTTTCAAATAGCCAGTAAATCAGCACAGTTAGGACCGCTTTCTAAAGTTGACCGACAATTAGAAATTGACCAAATTACCTATAAGAGTGCTTCTAAAATGATGAATTCGGCTATTTTTGGCCAACTTATTATTTTGATTGTTTTTATTCCAATTCTTTCTCTTTCGGGAATCGAAGGTAAAATGTTCAAACCCATGGCGATGACTTTTAGTTTTGCTTTGGTAGGGGCTATGATCTTCTGTTTTACCTATGTTCCAGTTGTTTCTTCCTTGTTTTTAAAACCAACGGTAGAAAATCCAAAATCTTTGTCTAGTAAATTAATTCGAAAGCTAAATTCTTGGTATTTGCCTATTATAACTTGGGCATTGCGTAATACTAAAAAAGTATTGTACGGCGCTTTTGGTTTGTTAGTGATGGCAATCGTTTTATTTGCAACAATGGGTGGGGAGTTTATTCCAACACTTGACGAAGGGGATTTCGTTATTCAACCCGTACTTAAAACAGGAACCACGTTAACAAAAACGATTGCCACGACTACTAAAATTGAGAAAATAATACTTAAAAATTTTCCAGAAGTGGAACAAGTTGTTAGTAGAATTGGTGCTGCCGAAGTTCCTACTGATCCTATGAGTATGGAAGAAAGTGATGTAATTGTAAAATTAAAGCCAAAATCAGAATGGGTTTCAGCATCCAGTAAAGACGAATTGGCTGATAAAATTAAAACGGCCATAGAAAAGCAAATTCCGAATATGGAAATTGAATTCACACAGCCGATAGAAATGCGTTTTAATGAATTAATTTCAGGAACACGATCGGATGTAGCGGTGAAAATATTTGGTGAGGATTTAAATGTTTTGGCTCGAAAAGCCCATGAAATTAAACAAGCTATCTCAAAAGTAGAAGGTGCCTCGGATATAATAATCGAAAAAACCGAAGGATTACCACAAATGACAGTAAAATATGATCGTTCTAAAATAGCAAGATATGGCCTAAATATTTCTGATTTAAATGAAATGATAGCACTTGGTTTTGCTGGTAAAACGGTTGGAAATGTATTTGAAGGGGAGAAACGATTTGATATGGTAATCCGTTTAGACCAGCCCAATAGAACGGGTATTAATGATTTAAAAAACCTTTATATCACTACTCCATCGGGGCAACAGGTTCCATTACAGGAATTAGCTAATATTGACTATACTGAAGGTCCTGCTAAAATATCAAGAGACAATACGAATAGAAGAATTGTTGTAGGTATCAATGTGCGAAATAGAGATTTACAAAGTGTAGTGACTGATATTCAAAAGATTGTAGATACTCAAATAAAATTACCTGCAGGATATTATGTTCAGTACGGAGGACAATTTGAAAATCTGCAAAGTGCCAAAGCCCGATTGATGATTGCAGTCCCAATTGCGCTATTTTTAATATTTATCTTATTGTATTTTGCTTTTGGATCTGTAAAAGAAGCTTTAATGGTGTATTCAGCCATACCCCTTTCGGCTGTTGGTGGTGTATTGTTTTTATGGATCCGAGGATTGCCGTTTAGTATTTCTGCAGGAGTTGGATTTATTGCGCTCTTTGGAATTGCTGTATTAAACGGAATCGTATTGATTGAACATTTTAAAGAACTAAAACATCAGGGAATGAAAAATATTGATGAACTTATTTTGAAAGGAACAACTGATAGACTTCGCCCTGTATTATTAACTGCTGCCGCTGCCGCTTTAGGCTTTTTACCAATGGCAATTTCATCATCGGCAGGAGCAGAGGTCCAACGCCCTTTAGCAACGGTAGTTATTGGAGGTTTGTTCACAGCAACCATTTTAACGATGATTGTATTGCCTATTTTATTTAAAATTTTTGAAGGAAAAGAATTTAGAAAACCAAAATTTAAAAAACATCATAGCGCTACTTATATCATACTTTTATTATTATGTACTTCTTTTAGTTTCGCACAAAATTCTACAACTGAATTGGATAATTTGATTTTAAAAGGGATTAGCAACAACAAAGAATTAAAAGCGTTTCAATTGCAAGTTGATAAATACCAAGCCAATATAAATAGCGCGTTTGCATTTGATAAAACTAATATCTACTACAATTACGATCAAAATAATGTTGCTTATAACAACGAGCCTTTAAAAATATTTGGGATTCAACAACGCTTTTCTTTCCCTACGGTTTATGGTGCTCAAAAAAAAGTAAATACGGCAGAATTTGAAAAAGAAAAAGCCAGTTTTGAAATTCAAAAAAACAAAACTTCGTTAGCTATTGCTAAGGTTTATTATCAAATCGTATACCTGCAACATCAAGAAAAACTGTACCAGTATTTAGATAGCTTGTATCAAAATTTCTCTAAAGCAAGTGACAGACGATTTGAATTAGGCGAAACGAATTATCTTGAAAAAATTACTGCAGAAGCTAAATTCAGACAGATAAAAACGAAGCTCTCACAAATAGGAAATGAAAAGCAAGTGGAGTATAGTGCATTGCAAACATTAGTACAATCGGACGATGAAATAGTAATAAAAAGCGTAAATATAAAACCCTTAATTGGTGTAACTAACGAAACAAGTAAGTTAATTTATAATTCTTATTTAGAAACCGTTAGTAAAAATTATGAAAGTCAAATTAACCTTCAAAAACAAAATTGGTTGCCTGATTTGCATTTAGATTATTTTAGAGGGTCTAATAAAGGAATCTCACAATCATTGAATGGTTTTCAAATTGGAATTGCAGTCCCTATTTTATATACAGCAACTGTTTCAAAATCTAAAGTAGCTCAGCTTGAATTACAAAGTTGGGAGCAACAGAAACAAAATGAAACCCAAAAAATGGAGCGTTATTTTGATCAAAAAAAGAATGAATTAGCAAAATACCAAGAAGCTATAAATTATTACAATCAATATGGTAAAAAACTGTCTAACGAAATTATTAAAGTTGGGAATTTAAGTTATAAACATGGAGAGATTGATTTCTTTCAATACATCCAAAGTTTAGAAAATGCCACCATTATTCAAGTGGATTATTTAGACAATATCCTTGAATTTAATAAAACACAACTTGACATTCAATATCTTAATTACTAAAATTTTAAAAATGAAAAAAACACTATATATATTTACTCTTTCAATTCTATTTTTATCTTGTAAAAAGGCAAAAACAGAGGAACCCTTAGTAAAAGAGGATAATCTAATATCAATTACAGCAGCACAATTTAAATCAGGTGCAATGGAAATTGCTACGCCAATTGATCAAGATTTTGAGGTCACGGTTAAAACATCAGGAAAAATAGATGTTCCTCCACAAAATAGAGCTCAAATAACATCATTTATAGGAGGGTATGTAAAATCTACTACCCTTTTAGTAGGTGATAAAGTAAATAAAGGGCAAGCTTTGTTAACTTTAGAAAACACAGAATTTTTAGATATTCAAAAAGAATATTTAGATGTGGCTGAACAAATTAAGTACCTAAAGTCAGAGTATGACCGTCAGAAAACTTTATTTGATGAAAAAATAACTTCACAAAAAAATTATTTAAAAGCGGAGAGCGACTACCGCAGAGCAAAAGGGATGTATCAAAGTTTAAGAGCTAAATTGGTGATGCTGAATATTAGTCCCGCAAATGTTGAAAATGGACATTTGACTTCTGTAATAACCATTTATGCCCCTATATCTGGTGATATTGTTGTGATGAATGCAAATGTAGGTATGCATGTTTCCCCTTCGGATGTAATATTAGATATTATTCAAACTTCTCATTTACATCTAGAATTAAATGTTTTTGAAAAAGATATTTTGAAAGTAAAAGAAGGTCAAAAGATAAATTTTACTGTGCCTGAAGCATCAAAGGACATTTTTAATGCCGAAGTTCATTTAGTAGGAAAATCGATAGAAGGAACCGATAGAACAATCAATGTTCATGGACATTTAGAAGAAAACATGAAACAAAAATTAATAACAGGAATGTTTGTAGAAGCTGGTATTATTGTGGGGTCAAAAAAAGGTTTAGCAATCCCGACTGAAGCAATAATAACGGAAAACAATAAAAACTTTGTACTTTTATTAAAAGAAAATAAAGACAATAGTTATTTCTTTAAAAAAGTAGCAGTAAAGGTAGGCGAGCTTTCAGAAAAATTCATAGAAATTATTCCAGATTCTCAAATCAATTCTGCTTCAAAAATTTTGATTAAAGGTGTTTTTGATGTTACTAATTAATCGATAATTATGGATTTAAATAAATTAAAAGGGCAATTACAAACCGAAGTAGATACTGCTTTTTTGTATGAAAGTATAGCAGCCATTCAAACAGAAAATAATTTAGTTCGTGTATTGCAAAGTTTAGGTGAAATTGAAAAAGGACATGCCAAACATATGCTTGAAAAAGTAATAAGTATGGAACCTAATTATAAAATGCCAGTACCATCATCAAGAGCTAAATTGCAGTTAAAATTGGGAAAAATATTTGGATACGGATCTATAATCAGTAGTTTATCTAATATTGAAAAACAATTTGCAGTAAATGCTATAAAAAACAAAATACAAAGTGGAGAAAAACCAACAGGTTTTGAGCACAATCATCTAAAAATAATTGAAGCAGTAAATGATAATGTTGCATTGAATGTTTCGGGAGGTTTTTTATCCAAATTTGAAAGCCGACATAAATCAGTTGGTGGCAATGCGTTACGAGCTGCCGTTTTAGGTTCAAATGACGGATTAGTCTCCAATATGAGTTTAGTAATGGGAGTAGCAGGAGCCGCCGTGTCAAACAATACTATTTTGCTAACTGGAATTGCAGGGTTAATGGCTGGAGCAATATCAATGGCATTGGGGGAATGGCTTTCGGTACAAAGTTCGAGAGAATTAAATCAACGCCAAATTGATTTAGAAACAGAAGAATTAGAAGCGTCGCCAGAAGAAGAGAAAAAAGAGCTTGTTTTATTGTATCAAGCTAAAGGAATGAATATGGAAGAGGCTAAAAAGTTAGCCGATAAAGCATTTGAAAGTCCAGAAACAGCAATAGATGCCATAATAAAAGAAGAATTGGGTATTGATAAAGAAGAACTAGGTGGTTCCGCTTGGGAAGCAGCGATTGCTTCCTTTGTCCTTTTTTCAATTGGTGCCATAATACCTTTGTATCCATTTATGATTTTAGACGGAAAGAATGCCATTTATCTAAGTGTTGGAAGCAGTGTTATTGGACTTTTTGGTATTGGAGCAGCAATAACACTGCTCACAGGGAAAAGCATTTTATTTTCAGGATTTAGACAAGTATTTTTTGGGTTGGCTGCAGCAGCAGTAACATATGGAATCGGATCCTTAATAGGCGTATCCTTAGCAGCTTAGAATTCGAAATAAATTTTATTATCAAATAAAAATAAATAAATTATAATCAATTTAAAATGCTATTTTTAATTTTTAAAATAAAACCATAAAATTTACAATATGAATGATGCTCATTTACACTTAGTAGTTAACCATTTTCCAATTATTGGATCTATATTAGGCCTTGGGGTTTTAATTGCTGGACTATTTTTAAAAAATAATTCGGTTAAGAATACAGGTTTTTCACTTTTAATTGTGGCTGCAATTTTTGCTTTTGCTAGTATGGCTACTGGAGATGGTGCTGAAGAAATGGTAGTAGATATGCCCACTATTGGTAAGCAAATTATTCATGAACATGAACAATTGGCAGAGAAATTTGCTTTAGTACTTTATGCTACAGCTATTTTTAGTATTTTATCTTTATTTGCTACTTATAAGAACAATAAATTCGCAAAAACAGCAACTTATATAACTCTAATATTAGCATTAATTGCAACTGGATTATCTACATATGTAGGTACGTCAGGGGGTGAAATTCGTCATACAGAAATTAGAGAAAACAATAGTACTTTAGATTCTAAAAACATAAAGGATGAACATCCTGGTTATACTGACACGCTAAAAAAGAAACTCGACGAATAATATATTTAACAATAAAACAGCAATAAGTTAAATTTTAAATAGCGTTTTAATTAAAATATGATTTATATTTGCAACAGAAATTAAAGTTCTAAAATAATTACAAAATTATGTTTTCAATACAATTACATCATCATCATTTTCATTATTGCTCTCAAGCGATGTGTTAATGGAATGTGTGTAAGTCATCATATTTTAAAACCCGTTTGAGTACATCAAACGGGTTTTTTATTGCCTAACTTTTGTACTCGGACATAATAGTAACAAAACTAAAAAACAAAAAAATGAGTACATTAAAAATTGCAATTCAAAAATCAGGACGTTTAAACGAAGACAGTATTCAAATCCTAAAAGATTGCGGAATCTCTATAAATAATGGAATTGATCAATTAAAAGCTGAAGCGTCCAATTTTCCTCTTGAAGTTTTATATTTAAGAAATTCAGATATTCCTCAATACTTAATCGATGGAGTTGTAGATATCGCTATTGTAGGGGATAATTTATTAGTAGAAAAAGGAAAAGGAATTCAAGTGGTTCAAAAACTTGGTTTTTCAAAATGTAAAGTTTCTGTAGCTGTTCCTAAAACATTTGAATACAATTCGATTCAAGATTTAAATGGATTGCGTATTGCTACTTCCTATCCAAATACAGTAATCGAGTATTTCAATTCTTTTGGAGTGAAAGTTGATATTCACCAAATTTCGGGCTCAGTAGAGATTGCTCCTAATATTGGTCTTGCTGATGCTATCGTAGATATTGTTTCCAGTGGGAGTACTTTATTCAAAAACAATTTGAAAGAAGTAGAAATTATTTATAAAAGTGAAGCCGTTTTAGCAGTTTCTCCAAAAGTGACTCCAGATATTCAAAAATTAATCGATACTTTAAAATTCAGAATTGAGTCGGTTTTAAGAGCTAGAAAATCAAAATATATTTTGATGAACGTGCCTAACGATAAAATTGAAGAAGTGGGTAAAATTCTTCCAGTACTTCGTAGTTTAACGGTACTACCATTGGCTCAAGAAGGATGGAGTAGTGTACACTCTGTAATTGATAAAGATACTTTTTGGCAAGTAATTGATCAATTGAAAGAGGCTGGAGCCGAAGGAATTTTAATTTGCCCAATTGAAAAAATGGTACTTTAAATAATTATAAATTGTTTTTCAATCTTTTAATTTTTGAATCTTTAAATTAAATTAAAAATGAATAAAATATACGAACCAAAACCCAATACCTGGTCAGCAATTTTAGAACGACCTACTAAGACTATCGACGATATTGAGCTTACTGTAAAAGAAATTTTTAAGGAAGTTCAGAAAAAAGGAGATGAGGCTGTGGCCAAATATACTTCGATTTTTGACGGAGTAAGTTTTGAAAATCTAGAAGTATCTATACAAGAAATTGAAACTGCTGTTGCTACCGTTCCAACTGAATTGAAAGATGCGATTCAATTGGCTAAAAGCAATATCGAAAAGTTTCACGAAGCTCAAAAAACAGCTAAAGTAGCAGTTGAAACAGTAGTAGGTGTGCAATGTTGGCAAGAGAAAAGACCAATCCAAAAGATTGGTTTGTATATTCCTGGCGGAACGGCACCTTTGTTTTCAACAGTTTTAATGTTAGCGGTTCCTGCAAATATTGCTGGATGTAAAGAGATTGTATTGTGCTCACCTCCAGATAAAATAGGAGTTATTAATCCAGCCATTTTATACGCAGCGCAATTATGTGGCGTTACTAAAATTTTGAAAGTGGGAGGTATTCAAGCCATTGCAGGAATGACTTTTGGAACCCAAACGATCCCTAAAGTGTATAAAATTTTTGGACCTGGAAACCAATTCGTTACCGTTGCCAAGCAATTAGCAACACAGTTTGGTGTCGCTATTGATATGCCTGCAGGACCTTCTGAATTGCTAATTGTTGCCGATGATACTGCTATTCCTGCTTTTGTAGCTTCGGATTTATTATCGCAAGCAGAGCACGGAACTGATAGCCAAGTCATTTTAGTTTCGACTTCTAAAAAACTGATTGACGCCGTTGAAGCCGAAATTCAAATTCAACTAGAACAATTACCTAGAAAAGTGATTGCCAAAAAAGCGATTGCCAATTCAAAGTTGATTTATGTCGAAAGTGATACAATTGCTTTAGAATTAATCAATGAATACGGACCAGAACACTTTATTGTGTGTACTGCAAACGATGATTTTTATATTGACGGAATCGAAAATGCAGGTTCTGTTTTTATAGGAAATTATACCCCTGAAAGTGCTGGAGATTACGCTTCGGGAACTAATCATACCTTGCCTACAAACGGATATGCAAAAAATTATAGCGGAGTAAACCTAGATAGTTTTACTAAATCAATGACTTTTCAAAAAATTTCCGAAAAGGGAATTCAAAATATTGGAAAAGCCATAGAAATCATGGCAGAAGCCGAAGGGTTACAAGCACATAAGAATGCGGTAACACTAAGATTAAAAAATTTAAATATTGAAAATTAAAAATTGTAATAGTAAATTTGAAAGGTCCAAAATCATTTAAAATTTATAATTCAGAATTTAAAATAAGAAAAAAATGAATTTCGATATAAATAGTTTAGTTCGTGAGAACGTCAAAACCATGAAGCCGTATTCATCGGCACGTGATGAATTTAAAGATTTTGATGTGGCTCAAATGATTTTTTTGGATGCCAATGAAAATCCGTATCAAAATGGGGTAAACAGGTATCCAGATCCACAGCAAAGTAGTGTAAAAGCCGTCTTGGCAAAACAAAGAAACCTAAAAACAGATCAAGTTTTATTAGGAAACGGTAGTGATGAAGTATTGGATTTATTGTTTAGGGCTTTTTGCGAACCTAAAACGGACAATGTAATTACTTTGCCACCTACTTATGGTATGTACGGTGTTTTGGCTAACATAAACGCAGTTGAGAATAAAGAAGTATTGCTTTCAGCTGATTTCCAACCAGAGATAGATGCCATTCTTGAAGCAGTAGATGCCAATACAAAAATGATTTTTTTATGTTCGCCAAATAATCCTACTGGTAATTCTTTTACAGATGAAAGTGTGGTTACGCTGTTGCAAAATTTCAATGGATTAGTTGTAATTGACGAAGCGTATATCGACTTTTCAAAAAAACAAAGTTGGTTGAATGAATTAGATGAATATCCAAATTTAATTATTACGCAAACACTTTCAAAAGCGTATGGTTTGGCAGGAATTCGATTAGGTATTTGTTATGCTTCAGCGTCAATCATTACAATTTTGAATAAAATAAAGCCACCTTATAATGTAAATGAACTAACACAAATTAAGGCTTTAGAAAGATTAGCAGATAAGGAAAAAATACAATTGGAAATTGATTCAATTATAATACAAAGAGAAGATTTACTTAAAGTATTACATGAAGTTAAATTTGTTTCTAAAATATATCCTACTGAGGCTAATTTCGTTTTAATTAAAGTAGATGATGCAACTAAACGATACAACGAATTAATAGCTAAAGGGATTGTTATTAGAAACAGAACTACTCAACCTTTATGTGAAAACACGTTGCGTTTGACTATTGGAACTGCGGAGGAGAATAAGAAGTTAATGGAAGCTTTAGTAGCAATTGGCTAAATAAATGTATAACTAAATTTAAATGAAAATGTTAAAAAAATGTATCGTTGTATTTTTGATTTTCTTGAGTTTTACTGCTGCGATGCAAGCTCAAGACAGTCTGGTTAAAGAAACTGGAAAGATTTATTTCTTGAGATCGACAGGTTTTCAAGGGTCAGCAGTTGCTTTTAAAACTTTTATTGATGGAGAATTTGTTTGCAAACTAAATAATAAAAAATATTCTATACACGAAGTTGC
>TARA_R110000868_G_scaffold369682_3_pt1 | contig 19444 bp, 23 predicted proteins | sample TARA_R110000868 | Tara Oceans TARA_R110000868 (sample SAMEA4397489) | marine metagenome | biome: Polar Biome; feature: [SRF] surface water layer (ENVO:00010504); material: water (ENVO:00002006), including particulate matter (ENVO:01000060) such as... | depth 5 m | reverse complement strand
CGGCAGCAGGTCACATTGCCAGGCGTCGTGGCCTCGGGCGAGAAAAGCCTCCAGCGCGACGCAGGACGTGGCACAGCCGATCAGGACGCGCAGCTGCCTTCGCGGTGGGTGCGCTCGCCGCCGCGTTGTCTCGGCTCCGTGAGCTGATGAGAGGGTTTCACTGGACGCGTTGATCATGGGGCGCTGTCCGCGCCCTGGCGTGCTTTGTAGCGGGCGACGAGGGCCGCCAGTTTGGCCTGGGTGCGCTGGTGATAGGGTTCGATCTGCTGCGCAACCGTCCCCTGTGCCGCCATCCCAAGGGCGGGCGAGCGCTCATGTCCGGGGCCGCTCATGAGGTGGCCGGGCAGCAGTAGTGCCATGCGATCAGCGGAGATCGGATGGCCCTGCATTTGCTTTGCCTGTGCCCAGTTGAATTGCAGAGCGGCCGGGATGCGCACGAAGGTTTCGGGCGCGGCGATATGGGCGTGGCAGGTGGGGGGATTCTGTTGTGGCATGCTGAACTCCATCAGTGTGATGGTCCGCATGTTGCGAAAAACGCAATTATAGGTCAAGCTAAATATTGCGCTTATCGCAACTTTAGCTTTACCTTCCCGACTCGGGATGCGACGTGAACGCTCACCAATTATGGGGCAGGGTGTCTTGACCTAACCCTTCTGGGCAATTTAGGGTGAACGTATAGGGAACATACGGGGAGGGCTGACATGGTAGAAGAATCGCTTCGCGCTCTCCTGGAAAGCCTTCCTTCGGATGACGTCAGTCTTCTGTCTCGCTGTTTTTGCCGGGCTGAACAAGTTCTGGGGTCGCCAGAAGAGCATCCAACTGCCTTCGCAAAACTTCTTGTCCAGCTGTATTCAATCGAGAGATCTGCTGAAGAAGCAGAGCCTCTCCGCTAGTGTCTGAAACGATCCGCTCGTTGAAGAAATCAAGTAGAAGCGGCACTTCTTCAGCCTGAACGTTGCGATTGCCTCGCAGGGTCTTCGAGAGCTTGTCGGTAGATATGCCAAGGTGCTCGGCGAGCCTTGCTTGTTCGCCGCGAGCGCCAGTCAAACGCTTCCTGATCCACGCACCGTCAATCTCTTCCATAAGTGGGAATATTGCGGAATTCGCATCATTAAGAAAGCAGCGATAATCGCAACTTTCTTCGTTGACTGATGTTGCGATTAACGCAATATTACGCCGCATGGAACCTGCACAAACCATTATAAAGATCTGCGGCGGATTCAGGGCCGTCTCTGAAATCACCAGCCGTGATGAGACACGCGTTCGTCGGTGGACCTATCCTAGAGAAAAGGGGGGCACTGGCGGATTGATCCCCTCCGAGTGCCAGCAAATTCTGATGAACAATGCTCGTGAACGGGACATCCCGCTTCTGCCGGAACATTTCTTTCCTTCCGACGCCCCGGATGGCCAAGTTCTGGTGATTGCTGCTGATGGTGGACACCAAGCCGGGAGTGATGCTGCATGAATTCAGCGTATCGTCCCGTCGGTTTTGTCGTTTGCTCAATCTTTCCACTCCATCCGCTCTGCCTCATCATTAGTTCTGTCGCGCCACGGTCTCGCTTGAAAGGAAAACTCCTTCCATGCTGATCCGTGCGCGCGCTGCCATGTTCAAATCTCTGGTGGATGCCGTCGGCGGTGTCGAAGCGGCCCGGGCCGTCATTGAGGCGAGCGTCGGGCATGACATCTCGATTGCCTCGATCTCTCGGATGCAGAACGCCAATGCCGAGCCGGTCTGGGCCTGGGTGGTGGCACTTGAGGATGCCGCGGGGCAGGCGCCCTTCAGCAAGATGCGGGCGCGCCAGCTCGGGCAGCAAAAGGCATCCTCTGCCGTGATCAGCCATCTCGATGCGCTTCGGGAAAGCTCCGAGATGGTGCTGGCCCTGGCGGGCGCCGAACGCAGCGATGATCCGCAGGTTCTAGCGCGGGCGCTGAAAGAGACGCAAGACGTGGCTGACCTGGTGAACCACTTCGTCGCGACCCTGTCGGATCAGTGTTCGGGCAGGGCATCGCAAGACGCCATTCGCTTGAATGGGCGGGGACGCGGATGATGCGCGACAGGTCCGCAAATACCGCAGACAGGGACCAGCAGACGATCCAGCACATGAGCAGTGCAGCGAGGCTTCCCGTCTCCGACATCTATGTCTTGTGCGCGCGCCTGTCCTCGAACGGTCGCTGTGCCTGCAGCGTCAGGGGGCGGGATCGCTGCGCGGGTCTTCGCGAATTGCTGGCGCGGCACGGCAGCGTCGAGGCGGCGCTGCATGCGGAAATCCAGCGGATGGAACGGGCGGTGCGTCGTGGCTTTTGAAGCGATCCGTGCGCGCCAGGGTGCGCCGCGCGTGAGCTGCATCTGCGACGAATGCCTGCGCTCGGAAATCGTTGCGGCCCCCCATGTCAGGCGCGGGTCGGACAGCGACGACCAGGCGGCGGCAAAGGTCCAGCGTCTGGGATGGTCATTCATTGGCAAGCGGCTTCGGTGCCCTGCCTGCGAAGCAAGGAGAAAGGTGGTCAAAGTGAATACAGGAAAGAGGAAGGCCGTTGTGCCGGCACAACCGCCGCGCGCGCCGACCAAGGCGCAGAAGCGCGAAATCATCGAGCTGCTGCACGACGTCTACGACGCCGGGAAGGAATGCTATCGGCGCAATGACACGGATGAGACGGTCGCCAGTGTCCTTGAGGTCATGCCCGGATGGGTCACGGCGCTGCGCAAGGAGTTCTTTGGCGACGGGGGCGGCAATGAGGAAATGACGGCGCTGGCCGGTGACCTCGAGAGCTTCCTGACCTCGGCCAAGGCGGCGCAATCGGACTGTGAGCAGAAGGCGCAGGCGCTGGCGGCCGAGATCGCGCGGGCCGAACAGCTTCGCAAGCGCCTCGCCGGGATCGAGGGCGCGGTCGGTCCGCGCCTGTTGTCGAGGGTCAAGTGATGGCGTTCGCCAGCCAGCCTGACCCCTGGCCGCTCAAGCGCGGCGAGACGCTCTCAAACCACGACTGGTTTCCGTTCTACGGGCACCGGTTTCTTGGGTCCAAGTTCCTCAGTAGCTGCCTGATGAAGCAGCGCCGCGAAGACATCGGCACGGCCCTGATCCTGTGGTCACAGGCGATGATCCAGGACCCCGGCGGCACGCTGCCGGATTGCGATATGGAGCTTGCCAGCCTCGCCCGGTTTTCCACGGTCGATGAGTGGCGGGCTGTGCGGGACGGTGTGCTGCATGGCTGGGTGCCGGTGCTGGTCGAGGATGACACCGCCGCAGAGCCGTTTCTGCGCCTCGGGCACCCGGGCTTCCTGCAAGGCATCGTCAGCGAGATGTACAAGCGCAAGCGGGGGCGTGACGGCGCGCGCGAGGCGCAGCGCCTGGCCGTGCGCAAGTCGCGCATCCGCAAGAAGCTGGAAGAGATGCGGGTGCAGAAGCACATCATCTCCGATGATCGCGCCATCTTCGCCTTGGCGGAATATTTCGAGCATTCGGACCTCTACGCGACGCATGAAAACCTGCGGGCCGCGATGATCGAGGTGCTCGGCTACACCGGCGAAGTCGCCCATTTCCCCGGACGCTCCGGGCAAATGGCGGGCGGTGAAATCTAAGTGAAATCTTACTGAAATGAACTGAAATCTTACTGAAACATTTCAGTCGATTTCATCTCGATTACTGAAATTGCCCTACAGGACAACACAAGAAAAAACCAAACAGAACACCCTTGTTGCACAGCGCGAGGGGATCCGGCGGGCAAAAGGTTGGCAGGTCAGGACTGGCCTAGAAAAGAGGGAAGACCGATGGACGGTACCGAACAAGCCGAAACGAAGCGCGACCGGGTACGTCGCCTGTTGCTGACCCCGATGGCCCAGTTGGGCTTTCGGTTTCCCAAGGGGATCAGCGCCGAGGAGGGCCAGCGCAAGCTGGACCGGATCGCCGACGATCTGGCCTATATGGCGGAGGATCGGCTGCGCGAGCGGATGTTGCCGACATTGCGCACCAAGGGGCAGGGCAGCGCGCGCAATTTCTGGCCGGACCACGCGACCTTCATCGCCTACGCACAGATCGCCCAGCCGCGCCCGCTGAGCGAGATGCCCGGCATTGCCAGCTGGTTCGGCAGCGTCGCCGGGCAGCAGGCGCTGGACGGGGGACGCCTGGTGGCCGAGTTCCGGTTCTGGCAGGAGAAGAACCGCCCGCCGCAGGGCGAGGCCGAGAAACGGCGGGTGGCGGCGCAGGGCCTCGAGGATGAAAGCCGCGCCATGCGGATCCGCGAACGCCTGGGCCATAACCTGGCGGTGGACGCCATTGATCGCGGCTGGCTGGTGGAGTTCAACGCCTGCGAGGCGCGGGCGATGGCGCTGGTCGATGCGCGGCGGGGTGCCGTAGCATGATGATGGCTCCGATCCGGAAACCGCTCTGCCGTCCCGGCATTGGCCGCGACTGCGTCGCCTACATCGCGCCGGGTGGCGTCGTGCACGTGGATCGCTGGCCGGTGGGTTTTGCCACGGCGGTGCTGCGGGCCTCGGACGTGGCCTGCGCCGAGGTGCTGGCCCGCGCGACGCCGCCTGTGTCCTGCGGGCCGGAGATCCCGGTCGCCCCGGCGCGCGGCCCGATGGTGGCCTTCACGCCGGTCGAAGGGCGCAAGACAAGGGAAGGGACCTTCGAACAGTACCATGCTGGCTACCTCGGACGGGATGCCGTGCGTCGTGCCGATGCATTTGACCTGATGACGGATCAGGCGCGGCGGGCACATCCCAAGCGGGTTGCTGCGGCGAAGGAGGCGCATGACACGCGCAGCGCCGCCGCGACCGGCCCGGTGCCCGACTTCGTGCGGCCCGCCTTCGCGCCGCCGTTCTCGATTGGACAGGTCGCAGTTGGGCGCGACTATGCGGCGCTGACTGAACGCTGCGCCTGCGCGGGGGTGAAGTGTTCCTCGCTGGAAGCGCAGCGGGCATCGGGTGGTACGGCGGGGGATCGCGAGGCTGCGGTGTTTCGGGACTTTGAGCGACTGCGGGTCTATCACCGGCGGATCGGGGACGGCCTGGCGAAAGAGGTGCGCCGGATCCGTCCGGGTGGGGCAAAACGATCCGCGATCCGCGCGCGCTATCTGGTCGATCAGGTGTGCTTGGGCGGTATGTCTCTGGCGGGTGTGCTGAGCGCCTGCGGCTGGTGCAATGACGCAAAGACACGCGAAGGACTGCGGTTGGCGCTGTGCGCGGCGCTGGACCGTATGCAGGGGCATGATCTGGTGACCCCGACGAAAGGGGATTGACGCCTATCTCTTCCGGTGGCATCAACTCTGTCATCATCACAAATTGCGCCCGGAGCTGAGCCATCAGCTGCCGGGCGTTTTCATTCCCGACATCGAGGTTCTGCCATGCCCCGCAAGATTTGCGTGACCGGCGGCTGTGACGACCTCGCAATCGCGGGGCGGTCGCACTGCCCTGACCATTGGGAGCAGCGGCAGGCGCGGATTGCCGAACGCAAGGCGCAGGCCCAGCGGGGCGAGGATGCGCAGGCGCACCGACGCCTCTATGCCTCTGCCGCCTGGAAGAAGGCGGCCAAGGGGTTTCTGGCCAAGCATCCACTCTGTGCCGATTGCGCCGGTCTCGACCTGGTCGTGCCCGCGAGCGAGGTCGACCACATCGATCCGCACAAGGGTGACCGGGCCAAGTTCTGGAGCCGGGCCAATTGGCAACCGCTCTGCAAGTCCTGCCATTCGCGCAAGACGGCGCGCGAGGTGTTCCACCGCTGACGGGGGGGGACCTCAAAAATCCGGGCCACGCGACGTTGACCGGTATGTAAACAGTTGTTTTCGTGCGGCCGGATTTGAGAAAAAAAGCCCATTTGAGAGAGGGTTACGAGATGAAAGGCAGCAAGCCAAAGCTCGACAACGTGGTGCGGATGAAGGGCGACGGCGTCAGGCCGACGCCGCCCGCGCCCGACTTCATGCCGAGCGAGGAGGCGGTCGAGGCCTGGGATCGGCTGGCACCGGTGATGATTGCCAAGGGGCGGCTGGAGCCGCACTTCGAGGATCTCTTCGCGGCCTATTGCGTCTCGGTCGGTGACTTCGTGCGTTGCACCGGGGACCTCGCGATCATGGGCAACTACTACCTGACCGAGACCCGCAACGGGACGCAGGAAAAGAAACGGGCGGCATGGGGCCAGCGGCAGGACGCTCTGGCCAGCATGCAGCGGATCGGCGCGCTCTTCGGCCTGACGCCTGTGGATGAAGGTCGCCTCGGCGCGGCGGGTCAGGGCAGTTTCCTGGATGAACTGGAGAAGGCGATGAAGGGCAATGGATCCAGTTGATCACCCGGTGAGCGCATATGCCCGCGATGTCACCGAAGGACGGGTTATCGCGGGCGATCTGGTGCAGCGGGCGTGCAGGCGCCACCTGAGCGATCTGGAAACCGGGCGCGACCGGGGCCTCTACTTCGATCCCGAGGGCGCAGACCGCATCCTGAACTTCGCCAGGATCCTGCGCCATACCGAGGGCGCGCTGGCCGGGCAGAGCTTCCAGTTGCAGCCCTGGCAGGTGTTCCGCATGGGGTCGGTGTTTGGCTGGAAGCGCGAGGCCACGGGCCTGCGCCGGTTCCGCAATACCTATCACCAGGTCGGCAAGAAGAACGGCAAGACGACCGACACGGCGGTGCCGATGCTGTACTCGCAGCTGATGGACGGCGAGGCCGCGCCGCAGGCCTATTGCGCCGCGACGACGCGGGACCAGGCGGGGCTGCTGTTCAAGGGCGTCAAGCGGATGATCAAGCATTCGCCGGTGCTGACGCGGGGCATGGATGTCTATCGCACCCAGATCGAGACCCCGGACACCGATGGCATGATCGCGTGCCTGTCGCGCGACGGGAACAGCTCGGACGGGATCAACCCGCACTTTCTGGCGCGCGATGAAATGCACCGCTGGACGGATCGCGAGCTGGCCGAGACGATCACGGAATCGATGATCGCGCGCACCCAGCCGATTGACTGGGTGATCACCACGGCGGGGCATGACCGTGCCTCGCTCTGCGGTGAGCTGCGCGATTACGCCGAAAGCGTGCTGCGCGGCGATGTCGAGGATGACCGTTTCTTTGCCTATGTCGCCGAGCCGCCGGTGGATTGCGACCCGCTGGACCCGGTGGCCTGGGCAATGGGCAACCCGAACCTCGATGTCTCCAAGCCGCAGGCCGACATCAAGGCGGCGGCGACGCTGGCGACAATCATCGCTGCCAAGATGCCGAACTTCCGCCGCTTTCACCTTAACCTCTGGACCGAGGGCGCGGAGGCATGGATTGCCCGCGATGTCTGGGATCAGGGCGACGCGAAACAGCCGATTGATCTGGCGCGCCTGCGCGGCAAGCGGGCGTGGATCGGCCTTGATCTGTCCAACAAGGTCGACACCACGGCGATTGTCGTGGCGATCCCGGACGGGGAGGCGGTCGTGGTGATCTCCTACATCTTCCTGCCGGAGGGGCCGAAGGGCTTCATCCACCGCGCCCAGACGGAAAAGCGGGAATATGTCGGCTGGCAACAGGCGGGCTGGCTGGAGATCTGCCGGGGCGGCTCGGTCGATGAGGAAGAGATCCGGGCGCGCCTGCACTGGCTGAAGGGGTTCTTCGATGTCCAGGAAGTCGCCTATGACCCCTGGGGCATGAAGTACCTGGCCGAGCGGCTGGAAAAGGAGGGCTTTCCCATGGTCGAGCACCGGCAGGGCTTTGCCAGCATGTCGAACCCGATGAAGCGGGTGGAGGAGCTGGTGGCGCAGAAGCGGATCCGGCACGGCGGCAACCCGGTGCTGGCCTGGCAGGTCGGCAACGTGCACCGCGACGAGGATGCCTCGGAAAACGTCAAGCCGAACAAGAAGAAGAGCACGGGCCGCATCGATGGCGCGGTGGCGATGATCATGGCCGTGGGCCGGGCAGTGGCCGGGCAGGGCAAGAAGAAACAGCGGGAGATCGAGACGCTATGAGCCTGATCAATGTGATCACCAGACCCTTCCGCTCTGCGGAGGCACCGGCCCCGGCACGCGCCGAGCCGGTGATCAGCGCCGGGACCAGCAGCGGCACCGCATCGCCGCAAGGCTGGATGCAGGAGATCGGCTTCTCGGGCAGTCGCAGCCGGGTGGCCACCTTGCCGCCGGTCTCGCCGGTGCTGGCACAGCGCCATGCCACGGTGACCGCCTGTTGCACCATCATCGCCGGGGATCTCTCCAAGCTGCCGGTGCAGGTCTGGCAGCGCGACGCCTCGGGGCGCGAGGTGCGGGTGCGCGATCACGCGGCCAACTACCTGCTGAACGTCGAGGCCGCACCGGGCGTGACCGCGATGCTGACCCGGTTCAACCTCGCCTATGCCTTCGCGCTGCGCGGCACCGGCTACGCCTATGCGCCGCGCGACGGCGCGGGCGAGCTGACGATGATCGACGGCATCCACCCCGATCTCTGCACCGTGCTGCGCAACGGGCGGGCGCGGTTCTATGACTTTGAGGATGGAGACGGGATCCAGCGTCGGGTGCCGGGCCGGGCCATGGTGCACATGCGCTACATGGCCGAGGATGGCTGGAGTGGCCGCAGCCCGATCTCGGTCGCGGCAGAGAGCTTTGGCATTGCGCTGGCCGGGCAGGAAGCGGCGGCGCGCGCGGCCTCGGGTACCTTCATGAAGGCCGTGGCCAAGGTCAGCGCCTTTGATGCGGATGACGAGACCTATCAGCGCTCGAAGGTGCGGCTGCGCGAGGCGCTGCGCAATGAGAACAGCCTTGGCGGCGTGACCCTGATCGGGCCGGATGACGACATCAAGAGCCTGGACCTGTCGGCGGCGGATCAGCAGTTGCTGGAGAACCGCAAGTTTGACCGCGAACAGATCGCGGCGATCTACCGGGTGCCGCCGAGCAAGCTGCAGATGCTGGAATACGGCGTGAAGGCGAACGGGCAGCAGCAGGCCATCGACTACAAGGCCGACTGTCTCAGCCATTGGGGCGGCTTTATCGAAACCCAGCTGGGGCTTGGCCTGCTGACCGAGGCCGAGCGCCGCGCCGGTCTGTTCCTGCGCCACAACTTCGATGCGCTGCTGCGGGCCACGACGAAGGAACGCTACGAGGCGCTGAACAAGGCGGTCGGCGGGCCATGGATGGCGATGAACGAAGCCCGCCGCGAAGAGGGGCTGGACGATGTCACGGGCGGTGACCGCGTCTATCCGCCCTCGAACATGACCCGCGACGACACCGCACCCGATCCGAAGGAGACCGAGGAATGACAATCCCAACTCTGCGCGCCATGCTTGGCGGTGGCATCATGGCCCTGAATGAGGCCGCGGCGCAGCCCTTGCTGGCCCAGCCGATGCCACAGCCGGTGGCCGGTGATCCCGTCCAGAGGGCGGGGCCACAAGCGCCCGAGCGCTTCGTGATCGAACGCGGCGTGGCGGTGGTGCCGGTGCGCGGCGTGCTGACCGCCAATTCGATGATGCTGGAGCGCTACATGGGCTGGGCCACCTACCAGGGCCTGTCAGAAACCTGCGCCGCGCTGGCCACGGATGAAGCTGTCGTGGCCATCGTTCTGGAGTTCGACACGCCCGGCGGCATGGTGCTGGGCTGCGCGGGTGCAGCGGCGGCGATTGGCGAGCTGGGCCAGATCAAGCCGGTGCATGCCCTGGTGCATCCGCTGGCGGCGAGCGCGGGCTACTGGCTGGCGAGCCAGGCGCGCGAGATCACGGTCGCGCCGGGGGCATCGCTCGGCAGCATCGGCGCGGGTGTCATGACCGGCGCCTATGTGCAGCCGGGGCAGGGATCGGGTTTGCAGCTCTTTGAGTTCTCCTCGCCGCACGCCCGCGCCAAGTGGCCCGACCCCTCGACCGAAGAGGGGCGCACCGAGATCCTGCGCAGTCTCGGCGAGGCCGAAGCGCGGTTCCATGCCGCCGCTGCGGCAGGCCGGGGCATGACGCCGGAGGATCTGCGCAGCCGCGCCAGCGTGACGGAGGATGTGCGAGACGGCGGGGCGCTGTTCGACGGCGCGGAGGCTGTTAAACGCGGGCTGGCGGATCGGGAAGAAAGCCGCATGGCTTTTTATACGAGGATCCTCGGGACGTATGCCCCCGCGCCGAGAAGTACGGCGGGGCGCAGTGCGCTGGCTCGGGCACAGGCAGCGATGGCGCGGGCGGCGCTTTGATCTACACAACGGCAGAAAATCGATGAGACTGTCTGCCTTGGACATTGTGATTGGCGTCGTATTACTTTTTCGTCGTCGGCCTGATCTAAAAGATAATCTCAATTTTTATATTTTGGTGGCTTTAGGGAAGAAACTCAACAAAATATCCTCGTCCTCGATGTCACCAAAGTAGCAGGCTGACTTGTCTTGTGGGTCAAAAATAAACGCCATGTCATGTTGCCGACTAAGGCCTTTGACGACATTTTTCGCAAATTCATTGGTGTGGAGGTCGGACGCAATCAATAAAAAGGAAGTTGGTTCATCCCAAAGCCCTTCGCCTTCGTATGCGTTTTCAATAATTGAGTCATATCGATTTTGATAAGTTTTGCCGCCGATTGTGGCGTTCTTGATGCGGAATGTAACACAGTAAGTGAACATGCTGTCGAATCTCCTGCTGGAAAAATTCATGCCTTAATTCGGCTGGCGGATTTATCACCCATACCAACCCACAAAGATAGATAGTATTCGCCGCGTGCGAGATGAAAGTCCGCTTGAAGTTTAATGTCGTGGCATAGACTAAAAGAGCCGGACCTAATGCTTCCCGCCCTCTGATTTCCCCCTGCTTTTTCACACCACCCACACCCCGACCGCATCACGCGGTCGGGGCTGCACTGCTGCGTGCGCGCAGCCCTTCCACAGGAGCTACCCCCAATGAAGAACCTCGATGACCTGCGCCGCGACCGCCAGTCGGCGGCCCAGAAAATGCAACAAGTGGCGCTGCAACTCGGCGAGCTGGAAGGCGCAGCCGATACTGACGACGCGGCGCTTGCTGCCGCGCAGACCGAGTTCGACTCCGCCGAGACCGACTTCCAGGCCGCTGACCGTGCAGTGAAGCGCATGGAAGCTGTCGAGGCCGCGCAGGCCGCAGCGGCGACCGGCGACGCCGGTCAGGGCACCGGCGGTCAGGGCACCGGCGGGCAGGGTGGCCAGACCGCCCCGGCGCAGGCGCAGAACCCGGCGCACCAGGGGCTGGAGGTCGGCTTCATGGCGCTGGCCCTGGCGGCGAACCGGGGCGACGTGACGCGCGCCGTGGCGCAGCTGGAGCGCGATGGCCACTCGGGGATCGGTGCCGCGCTGAACAGCACCTCGGAGAGCGCGGGCGGCGTGCTGGTGCCGCGCCCGATGGCGGCGCAGATGATCGAGCTGCTGCGCCCGCGTGTCGTGGTGCGCAAGGCGGGGGCGCGCACGGTGCCGATGTCGGCGGGCGAGCTGCGCCACGCCAAGCAGACCGGCGGCGCGACGGCGAGCTACGGCGGCGAGATGGATCCGATTGAGCCCAGTGAGCCGAGCTTCGACAAGATCGACCGCACGCTGAAGAAGCTGCGCGCCCTGGTGCCGGTGTCCAATACGCTGCTGAACCGGGCCACCATCGGCACGGCGACGGTGGTGCGCGACGACATGCTGAAGGTCATGGCGCTGCGCGAGGATCTGGCGTTTCTGCGCAATGACGGCTCGGGCGATCTGCCGAAAGGTCTGCGCTACTGGGCGCTGTCCGCACATTGGGATGCCGGGCCGGTGGCGGCGACCGCCAATGCCGCCGATCTGGCGATCCGGCGCGCGGTGTCGCTGGTCGAGGATGCCAATGTCTCGATGATCACGCCCGGCTGGACGATGCGCGCCGGGGCCAAGTCCTGGCTGGCCAGCCTGCGCGATGCCAACGGCAACCTGCTGTATCCGGAGATCGACGCCAAGGGCACGCTGAAGGGCTTTCCGATCTACACCACGTCGCAGATCCCGAACAACCTCGGGGTGGGTGGCAATGAGACCGAGATCACCTTTGCCGACTTCTCGGAGATGATGATCGGGGAGGGCGGCGAGATGCGGATCGCGCAGTCGACCGAGGCGGCCTTTGTCGATGCCAGCGGCGACACTCAGTCGGCCTTCCAGAACGACCTGACGCTGTTCCGCGCGATCACGGAACACGACTTCGCGCCCGAGCATGACGAGGCGATTGCGGGCTTCAATGCCGCCGACTGGTCGCTTCAGGCGGCCTGACCCTACGCCCGCGCCGGTACACCCGGCGCGGGCTTTCCTTTCCCCTTTCTCAGGAGATCCCGAGATGATGACCCCCGTTCAATTCCGCCAGCACTCCGGCAAGTACAACCGTGGCGAGGTGGCGGGCTTCCTGCCGCAGCGCGCCGCGCAGCTGATCGCCAGCGGCGTGGCCGTGGCCTATCGCGCCCCGACCAAGGCGGCAGCGGCCAGCGCCGATCCCGAGGCCTTGGCGCTGGCACAGGCGGCGCAGGATGTGGCGCGCCGGGCGGCTGACCTCGATGCCCGCGAGGCGGCGCTGGCCGCACGCGAGTCCGCGCTGGCCGAGCCTGCCGACACTGGCAAGACCGAAGCCGCCACCAAACCGGTGACGGGCAGCGAGGCTGGAAGCCCACCCGCGCAGGGCGGCAAGACCGCTGCCAAGCCCGAGCCGAAGGCGTAAGGGCGCGCCATGCAGGGGATCGGAGAGGCTCCGGCGCTGGCGGTGAGCGTGGCAGAGTATCGCCGCGCCACCGGCTTCATCGAGCCGGATGCAGAGGCGGATCTGCTGATCGAGAGCTATCTGCGCGCCGCCCAGGATGTTGTCGAGGCCGGGACGAACCGACCTCTGGGGCTTCGCGATGTTCGGTTCTCGGCCGAGGTCGGCCCGCGCCTGCGCCGCTGGTGGTTTCCTTGCGCCCCGGTGGCCGAGATCACGGCTCTGCGGTTTCTGCGCGGGGTGACGATCACCGAGATTGCACCCGCTGATATCGCGCCACGCATGCTGCATGACGAACCGCAGCTCCTGTTCCCGGCGGGTGTGATCCCGGCGGGCGGCAGCGGCGTGCTGGAGGTCGAGGCCAGGGTCGGCAGCGCCGTGCCCGATCCGCGCCTGGCGCAGGCCATCATCCTGATCGTGAAGGATTGGCGTGAGGCCAATATCGCCATCGATCAGACAGAATACACCCGCGCCAGCTTCGGCTGCCGGGCGCTGATGAAACAGGCGCGCTACACGCGGCCCCTGGTGACGGAGGAAGGCTGAGATGGCGCAGACCCAGGGCGCACCGCTGTCGCGCGGCAGGGAAGTCATCCTGCGTGACCGCAAGGCGGTGTTTGAACGCCGTGCCGAGACCGGGCGCAATCCGCTGAACGAACCGCTCTATCAGTGGCAGCCGATTGGCACCTCCTGGGCGGCGGTGGAGGAGGTGGGCGAGGGCGAGGTGGCCGCCTCGGGCGTTGAGGGCGCGGTCGCGGCGATCCGGGTGCTGGTGCTGGACACGCCGCAGGCGCGCAGCATCACGCTGGCCGACCGGCTGCTGATCCTCGGGCAGACCTGGGATCTGGTGGGGCGGGGGCCACACAGCGCCCGGCGCGGCATCTATGCCTTTGTCGGCGCGCGCTATGACGCCTCAGACGGTGCGCCATGAGGGCGGCTTTGACGGCCCTGCTGCTGGCCGATCCCGATCTGGCCGCACGAGTCGGGGCGCGGATCCATTGGGGGGTGCTGCCCGCCCATGCGGCGGCGCTGCCCTACCTCAACTTGATGCTGGTCAGCGCACCGGTGGGTTATACGCTGGACGGAGAGGCCGCGACCTCGACCAGCACAGTGCAGATCGATGCCTGGGCGAGCACGGCGCTGGAGGCCGAGCAGCTGCGATGGGATGTGCGCGCCTGCCTCTCGGGCTATCGCGGCACGCGCGACGGGGTGACGTTCGCCCGGATCTTTGTGTCCGGGACGCGCGATCTCTCGGGCCGTGACCTCGGCGACCTCTCGGCGCTGTTCGGCACCTCGTTGGACGTCACGATCCGCTGGCGCGCGCCATGATCAAGATGGACTTCAAGGGCGGGCGCGATCTGGAAGAGGCGCTGAAGGCGCTGCCCAAACACACCGCGCGCAAGAGCGTGGCGCGACGGGTGCTGAAGCGCGCGGCCCAGATCTTTGCGGATCGCGCCAATGCCCTGGCCCCGGAGGGGGCGCAGGGCGCGCTGGAGCAAAGCTATGGCGCGGGCACCAAGCTCAACAAGCGGCAAGCCAAACAAGCCCGCCGCGAGGGGCGCGATGACGTGTTCATGTACGCGGGCACCAATGATCCGGCGGGGCTGCAACAGGAGTTCGGCAACGCCCGCCACGGCGCGCAGCCCCATGCGCGCCCCGCCTGGGACGAGACGCAGCAGCCGATCTTCGAGCAGATCCGGAACGACATGACGACGGAAGTCGCCAAATCCGTGGCGCGGGCCGAGCGCAAGGCCGCCCGCGCCGCACGCAAACCCTGATCCAACACCACACCACACATCACAGAAAGGAAACTCCATGTCCGGTGAAACCGAGCTTTGGGGCGGCAAAGTCGAACGCTCGCCCGATGGCCTGACCTATACCCCTGTCGCCAAGGTGACGGGGGTCAGCGTGCCGACGCTGACCAAAAACACCCGCCAGCGCACGACGCTGGATAGCCCGGCCAAGATCCATGAATACGGGACCGGCTTTGCCGAACCCGGCGATCTGTCGATCTCCTGCCTCTACACCTCCGAGGGCTTCACGGCGGCCAAGGCGGATGAGGCCAATCCGGGCGGCACCTATTACCGGATCACGCTGGCCAATGGCGATGCCTTTGACTGCCGGATGATCACCCCGGTGGTCGAGGTGGCGGGCCTCGATCAGCTCGACGCCGATGCAACCTTCACCATCTCCGGCAAGACCTCCGGCGAAACCGAGTTCACCGCCGCCGCGTGATGCGGCGGCGATCTCATTTGCTGTGGCTGCCTGAGCGCGCCCGACCTTTGAAAGGACCCCGACATGACGATGCAAAACCACGTGCCCCTGAAACCGAAAACCGGCAGCGGCCCAGGCACTGGCACTGGCTGGAAACTGGCCTATTCGATCAACGCGATGATCGAGTACGAGACCCTGACGGGGAAGGAATTCCAATCCGTGCAGGATTATTTTGAAGAGGTGCAGGGCGGCAAGCTCAACCCGTCGGTGCTGCGCCGCCTTGTCTGGTGCGGGTTGATGACCCATCACGACGGCATCACCGAGCGCGAAGCCGGGGCGGTCATCGATGCCTGCGGCATCAACGCCTCTGTCGCAGCCGTGGGCAGTGCCGTCAGCCTGGCGTTTGCCGGGCCGGAGGATGGGGCGGAGGACGGGGCGGCGGGAAAGCCGCAGGCCGAAAAGGCCGATCCCCCCGCCAGGGCCAAAGCCGAACCGGTATCGACTGGCAAGAGCTGATCCGCCAATGGATCGCCGCCGGGCAGCCTTACGCGCTGTTCGGGCGGCTGACGTTGCGCGAAGTCGATCTGATCCTGTCCGGGGTCTTGCTCGGGCAGGAGCGTGCGATGCGGCAGCGCCGGGGCGAGATCTACAGCCTCGGCCAGCTGGTGATGATCGCCACCCATGCCCCGAAACAGTTCCCCAAACCCACCGCGTTCCTCGATGGCCGTCGCCGTCATGGATCGAGCGACGCCGAGCTGAGTGCCTACTTCGCGGGCCGGGTCGCGCAACGGCAGGCCGCCAAGCAGAAAGGAGCCTGATCCATGTTCAAGGGCATCATCGGCGCGTTGCGCGTCGATCTCGGCATGAACTCGGCGCAGTTCCACAAGGGGGCATCCGAGGCGACGCTGAGCATGCGCCGCATGCAAAAGGACTTCTCCGGGCTGGCAAAGGACTTCGGCAAGATTGGCGGGCGGATGTCGCTCGGGCTGACGGCGCCGCTGGTGGCGATTGCCAAGCAGTCGATGAACCTGCAGGGGGTGCAGGCCAATGCGGTGGCACAGGTCGATGCGGCGCTGGCCTCGATGGGCCAGACGGCGGGCTTCACCTCCGAACAGTTGCAGAGCATGGCGAGCGGGCTGCAGGGCACGTCGCTGTTCGGCGATGAGGATATCCTCGGCCGCGTGACCTCGACCATGCTGACCTTCGGCAATGTCACCGGCGAGGTCTTCGTCGGGGCGCAGCAGGCGGCGCTCGACATGTCGGCGGCGCTTGGGCAGGACCTGCAAAGCTCGGCGATCATGCTGGGCAAGGCGTTGAACGATCCGGTGAAAGGCCTGTCGGCGCTGAGCCGGGTGGGCGTGTCCTTCTCGGAGCAGCAGAAGGCCACCATCAAGACGATGGTCGAGCTGGGGGATGTCTCGGGCGCGCAGGAAAAGATCCTGGAGGCGCTGCGCCAGCAGTACGCCGGTCAGGCGCAGGCGCTGCGTGATCTGCCCTCGGGCCAGATCAAGGCCGCGATGATGGATATCGGCGATGCCATGGAACAGGTCGGGGCGATTGTCCTGCCGGTGGCGGCCGACATTGCCGCGCGCGTTTCCGATATGGCCCTCGCGTTCCAGGGGTTGTCGCCGGAGACGAAACGCTTCGTGGTGATCGGCGGCGCGGTGGCCGCCAGCCTCGGCCCGGCGCTGCTGGCGCTCGGCGGCATGGCGGCGGCTGCCTCGGCGCTCTTGCCGGTGGTGGTCGCCATTGCCTCGCCCATCGGCCTGATGGTCGGAGGCTTTGCGGCACTGGCCGCCGGTGCCGTCTATGTCGGGGTAAAGCTGAAGGGCGCGATGGAGCGCGTTGGAGGCTTTGGCACGGCGCTGGCCCTGGCCAAGGATGTCGCCTCTGAAGCCTTCGCGCGCATCGGCGACGCGGGGCAGATCCTGCAGAACCGCATGGCGGAGATCTGGCAGACCATCGAGATCGGCGCGCTGAAGATGCTGGTAGCGGTGCAGACAAAATGGGCTGATTTCCTGCATGGGATCAAAGACCAGCTGCGCGATGTGCCGGGCATGGATGACGCCTACCTCGCGGTCGGCAATGCCGCGATCTCGGCAGGCGCAAAGGTCTATGCCACGCAGGCAGCGATTGACGAGCTGCAGGGCAGCATCGGCAACATGCAGGCCGAGAACGCCAAGCTGGCGGAGGGTATCAAGGCACCGCTCAAGTCGGTGGCCGCCCTGAAGGCGGCACTGGCCGAAACCTCCAAGACCGGCGAGGCGGGGGCCGGGGAGGTCGAGGCGGCCACGGTCAGCGTGACAAAGGCACTGGAAGAGAGCGGCGATGCGGTCTCCGACCTCGACAGGAAGCTCGGCACCTTGGGCCGCAATGGCAAAAGCCCGATCAAGGACTTGAAGGAGGAGGTTACCGATCTCGGTCGGGCGGTGCAGGGCACCATGGCCTCCTTCGCCTCCGGGGACATCGCAGGGGCGCTCGGGGATCTCAAATCCGGCCTGGGCAATGCCGCTTCGCAGGGCTTCGGTGATCTGCTTCAGGCCTCGCTTGGCAAGGATGGCGCGGGCATCGGGGCGATCACCGGCGGCCTGTCGTCGGCCTTCGGCGCGGTTACCTCGGAACTCGCCGGTGGTCTGTCGATGGCGGGGATCGGCAGCGCACTCTCGGCGGCGATGCCGATCATCGGTGCGGTGACCGCCGGGATCGGGCTGATCAAGAGCTTTTCCTCCAAGAAGCTGATCGGTTCCGGCCTGCAGCTTGGCGTGCAGGGCGGCGGTCTGGCGGGCGGCACCTTCGAGACCACCCGCAAGAGCAGCTGGTGGGGGCTGAAGAAGCGCACCTCGACCAGCCTGGCGGGCTTTGACGCGGCGACGCAGGCCATGCTTGATGATCAGCTGGGCGAGGTGCAGGCCTCGGTCGCCAAGGCCTTCAAGCTGGCGGGCACGGGCGTCACCACATCCATGGTGGCCGGGGTCGATGTCGCCCTGGACCAGATCGACACGAAGGGCCTGTCGGAGTCCGAGGTGCAGGCCAAGGTCGAGGCGTGGTTCGCGGGCTATGCCGACACGGTCACGCAGGCCTTTGCCGGAGTTGGCTATGACGCCCTGCAGGACTTTGCCACGCTGAAGGCCCTGCTGGATCCCATCGGGCACAGCTTTGTCGGCACGCTGCAGAACATGGCCCTGTCAGCGGATGCCCTGGCCGATATCGCGGGCGGCATCGACACGCTGGCAAGCCGGATCTCCAGCTTCACGCAGGGCTTTTACACCGACGCCGAGCGCTTCCGCATGGTCAGCGCCTCGGTGCATGGCCAGTTCGCCGAGCTGGGGCTGGCGGTGCCGAAGACCACGGAAGAGTTCCGCAACCTGGTCACCGGGCAGGACCTGATGACCACGGCGGGCCAGAAGACCTATGCCACCCTGCTGGCGCTGTCCGATCAGTTCCTGGAGTTCGATGCCGGGACCAGGGGCCTGTGGTCGGCCTTCGCGGATGTGAGCGCGATGCTGACGCCGCTGGGACAGGGCTTTGCAGGCACGGCGCAGGCCATGGTCTGGGCGTCCGATGATCTGATCAACGCGGCGGGCGGCCTCTCCAGCCTATCGGGCCAGATCGCCGGATTCACCAATACCTTCTACTCGGAAAGCGAGCAGCTCGGCATGGCCAGCGAGGAGCTGGGGCGGCGTCTTGGCGCCCTCGGGCTGGCGGTGCCGCAGACGGCGCGTCAGTTCCGCGACCTTGTGACCGGGCAGGATCTGATGACAGAGGCGGGGCGCAAGACCTATGCCGCGCTGCTGTCGCTGTCGGACCTCTTCGTCAAGGTGAAGGGCGGCGTAACCGATCTGGCCGAGGTGGGGCTGCCGGATCTCTCCGGCGGATATGACCTCGGCAGCTACTACGCCTCGGAGTTCGACGCCCGGCTCGCCTCGATTGCCGATGCGCGCGGCTATGCGGCGGATGTGCACGCGGCAGGCGACGCCGGTGTGACGCTGGCCGCCAGCCTCGGGCGGCTGAGTGAGGGCGACACCGCGCAAACCAACGCCCTGCGCCGCCTGGTCGATCTGATCGAGGGCTGGGAGGCCATCGGCATGCCTGTTGAAAGGGAGTTCTGAGCCATGTTCATCTCACGCAAGTTTGCCCCGGACCTGGGGCACGTGCGCTGTTCGATCCCCGAGGAAGATGCCCCGGCGTGGGCTGCGGGCGTGACCTATCCGCTCAACGCGCGGGTGGTGCGCGATCACCGGATCTATCAGTCGGCGATCCCGGACAACCTCGGCCTCGATCCGCTGGTCGAGGATCAGTCGGTGGTGGCGGCACGCTGGGTTTTTGATCGCTACACCAACGCCTTTGCCTGCTTCGACGGGGTGCTGAGCAATGCCACGGTCGCCTTCGAGGAACCCGACGCCGAGGTGCCCTGGCTCGATCCCAGCTTCGGGATTGATCCGGCAAGTGCACCGATCATCCTCGACATGCCGGGGCTGTCGGGGGTCGATACGCTGATCCTGTTCGGGGTGCGGGCCAGCAGCGCTCGGCTGATCTGCATGGATCTCAACGACAAGGTGTTGCTGGATCGCACGAGCAATATCTCTGGTCGGCAGGTAGGC
>TARA_R110000868_G_scaffold13814_1_pt1 | contig 19472 bp, 20 predicted proteins | sample TARA_R110000868 | Tara Oceans TARA_R110000868 (sample SAMEA4397489) | marine metagenome | biome: Polar Biome; feature: [SRF] surface water layer (ENVO:00010504); material: water (ENVO:00002006), including particulate matter (ENVO:01000060) such as... | depth 5 m | reverse complement strand
CTTTCCGAGTTGTCGATTATTTTCAACTTGATGTTGATATTTTGCAACTTCGACATGGCAACGATTGTTGAAATACCCTGTTGACGTCTTTTCAAAAAACTCATCTAAAACCGATTCGGTTATGTCCAAATCTAAGCGTATCTTTCTCGCAACCGATTCGGTTTCGAGTGGGATAGCCTTCTCGCTCATGTAGTACAAATCGAGCAGTCGTCTGTACGCCAAATCCTCTGCATCGCTGAGGTGAACGGTGTGTGTGAGGTAGTCGCCAATGTGAAATTTGTACCATATCATTTCGCTGTCTTTCCAAAGATGTCGGGCCTCAATTCAGCCCTCTTCACTTTCTTGCCTGTGTGCAACTCTATGTCACGAGCCAGTTCAGGGCTAGGCAGTTGTCGCCCCGTACAAATCAATGAGAACCATGTCTTGCTGATGCCCAACTTTCGGGCCATTGCAATCATCGACCCCCTAGGTTTGTCCTGAAAATATTCTTGAAGTGTCATTTTATCCCTTTGTTGGTTAAGTGGATGTTACACCAAAAAAAAATATTGTGCAACACCAGATTAAACATGATACACTACACCAAGTTTAACTTGAAAGCGAACCATGAACAACGAAGGTGAGATGCACCAGCTTATGCTGGAAAGAATGCAAATGCTTGAGGAGTCTCTGCGAAGGGGCATCGCAGGCATTGCTACAGAGGACGATTGGGCAACTATCTGCGCTGAATGCGGGGTTACCAAAAGTTCAATTTTGACTGAAGAAACTAGGAGCGAATAATGGCTTTAATAGCGAAAGAAAGCGGCGGCGGCGGCGAATTTACCCCCGTGCCACAAGGGATGCACCTTGCACGGTGCTATCGGATAGTTGACTTAGGAACTCAGGATTCAACCTACCTCGGAACAGTCAAAAAACTGCCCAAGGTGATGTTGCAATTTGAGGTTCATGGCGAAGACGACGCGGGCAAGGCCATTGTCACAGCCAAGAACGAGCCAATGTCCATCAGCAAGAACTTTACACTCTCGCTGGCAGAGAAGGCGACCTTGCGTAAGGACTTGCAAACGTGGCGTGGGCGAGAGTTTACCGAAGACGAGTTGCGCGGCTTTGAACTCAAGAACGTGCTGGGTGCTTGGGCAATGGTCTCGGTCATCAAAGCGATGGGCAACAACGGCAAGGAGTACACCAACATTGCCGCCATCATGTCCGTACCGCCCGCAATCAAGAAGGCGGGTATGCCTCAAGGCCACAACGAGTTGAAGTTGTTCTCCATTGATGAGCCTGACATGGCGTTGTTTGACATCTTCAGTAACGGCCTCAAGGAGAAGATTGGCAAGTCACCAGAGTGGCAGTCACGAGGGAACGTGGACTACCAAAAAGAACAGAACGCCTCCGCAAAGGGTTCTGGCTTTGACGACATGGATGATGACATACCTTTTAATTAGAACGGGTCTATAATGGTTACTCCAACGTCACTGGAGTTCAACATGATTCGTTCTAAAAAGTGTTTTAAGTGCAAGGCCGTCAAGCAGTTGGAGGACTTTTACAAGCACCCCCAGATGCCTGACGGTCGCGTCAATAAATGCAAAGAATGCAACAAAAAAGACGTTACAGCAAATAGAGAAAAAAACATTGAAAGGATTCGGGAATATGACAGAGAACGCGGAAAAAACAAAGAACGAATGCTTGCTAATGTCGAAACAACTCGCGCATGGCGGGCTGAGGACAAGCGCAGGACTGTTGCTCACAATGCGGTTGCTCGGGCAATACGGAGTGGTGCTTTGGAGCGCATTCCGTGCATACGTTGCGGAGAGGCCAAGTCCCTCGCTCATCACGAGGACTACGACAAGCCTCTTGGGGTTATATGGCTTTGCCAACCATGCCACAAGCAACGTCACAAAGAGTTGCTAGGCACTTTCTAATGTCAAAAAGAATTGACCTTAGCGAGGCGGAATTGTTTATTTGCAGGAACCTTGGCGTGATGCGTCGCTCAACAGCAATGCACAAAGTCACAGACCAACAAATGGGCAATCAAGATACTTGGGCAATTGACATTGATGGAATGGTCGGGGAGTTTTGCGCGGCAAAGTTTTTGAACCTCTGTCCCGATTTAACGGTTGGGATTAGAAAAGGCGGGGCTGACCTTGTAACGCACGATGACAAAACCATTGATGTCAAAACGACAAGACACAAAGACGGGCGGTTGCTTGCAACTTTAAAAAAAATAGAGTCTCAATGCGACCGTTACGTTTTGGTAATTGTTGATGATTTTGGCGGAACCGTTGTTGGCTGGGCATCTAAAGAAAAATTGTTCAAGGACTCAAACAAAATAAATTTGGGTCACGGCATTGGGTACGCAATAAATCAAGAGCAACTCAACAAATTCAAATAGGAGAAAAAATGGGTTACTTAGTCGGACTTGCTTGCTTTTTTGCTTGGCTCACTCACGTCTTCACTTGCTTTGCACAAGGCTTGTGGGGCTTCTTGGTTGCTGGCGCAATCATGTTCCCCATCGGAATATTGCACGGCTTTTATCTTTGGTTTAAATAAGGAAAAAAATGACTATCACTACTCCAGCAGTACGCGCAAGCGAATCAAATCATTGGTACACCCGCGACGGCGTGCCACAATACACTGTTGAGGCCAAGAAAGGCGGACAGCGCAACACCACGTTGCGTGATGCCCGTGTAATGAATCTTGTCCCCTCGGTGACTACCGTCCTCAACGTAGCGGCTAAACCAGCGCTACTGGCGTGGCTACAGCAACAAGTTTTGCTTGCCGCGCTTACCCTACCCCGTCGCCCCGACGAACCTGAAAAGGAATACATTGACCGAATCATCAGCGATTCCAAAGAACAGGGTCGTTCGGCGGCGGATGCGGGAACTGACATCCATGCATCTATTCAAGGCTTCTATGAAAACAAACCGACAGGAAAACACCATGAGAGCGTCCAAGCCTGCGACCTCGCAATCACCAAACACTTCGGTCAACAACGCTGGGTCTCTGAGCGTTCGTTTGCACACGAAATCGGTTTTGGCGGTAAGTGCGATTTATATTCTGGGGACGGAGACGGCATCGTTGCTGACATCAAAACCAAAGAGTTTTCAGACCCCGCAAAGGTCGATGGCTACGACGAACACCTCATGCAACTTTCAGCCTACCGAGTTGGTCTAGGCATCCCCAAGGCACGCTGTGCCAACGTCTTTGTCTCCCGTAGCGTCCCTGACCTTGTCGTGGTGCGCGAGTGGAGCCTTGAAGACCTCGACCGTGGCTGGGAGATGTTCGTGAACCTCCTACAATTTTGGCAACTCAAAAACTCTCACAAGTAAGGATTTAAAATGTTAAGCGAAGAAACAGTCAAACAAATCTTCTTCCAGAGCGACCGACCCCGCAAAGACCCACTGATTGCGGACGAGGTAGACATCACCCAGTTTGCTCACAACATTGAGCAATATGTGGCAGTGGAATACGCTTTAAAAGAACACGCTCGTTGCGTGGAGATGGTCAAAGAGATGAACCGAGCAGTCGGTGAAAAATTAGAAACTCTGCGACCAATCTAAGCATGGAAAAGTCTGACATCAAGGCTATGGCAACAGAGGCTGGGCTTGACCCAGACCTCTGGGGCTATGAAAGAGCGTTTGACCAATTTGTTGAACTGCTTGAGTTGGGGTACAAAAAAGAACACGCTGGCATCTGCAAAAAAATAGCCGCCACAACCATAGATCAATCAAATGCGTGCGACAGCCCTTACACACGGACTGTTTTGCGGGCGCAAGCAAACGCGCTTAAATACGCCAGCAGGACAATTGAAAAAAAGCCCCCCGATTAAAGGGGGGCAAAGAGGAGAGTGGCAACTACTCCTGAAATCATTTTTCGGGTGGGAGGTCTTTCATAAAACGTCTTCCCAACTCAAGCCCACCTAAACCTATAGTTCCGATCAATCCAGCGCCTCGCAACTTAGTTAATCCCTTGCCTGCCGGGGGCAGCATAGCAGCGCCAGCCGCGCCCGCCTGCAAAGCCTTTAATACGGCCTCGCTAGTGTCTCCAGCTTTATACCTAGCAACTGCCTCTTGGAAACTCATTACGCCAAGATAACCTAGACCAGCGCCAACACCAGCCCGTGGCAGTGCGCCCATTTTGGCAGAGCCTACGCCAGCGCCCTCAAGAACACGCCCAGCAGCGCTTGGCTGTTGATTTGCGCGGGACAGCTTACGCTTTGCAATCTCGGCGTCAGTTTCTGCCTTGGTAAGCGCACGCTGCAAAGGAGCCGCTGATTTTGTTTGCCCAGACATTTCGTTTTGACGCTGCCCAGCCTGAGAGCGTTCTTGGCGTAGGCGCTCCAAATTAGCTTCGTTGGCAAGTCGTTGCTGCTCTAGTTGACGCGCCTGATTCTCTTGCTGCACACGAGCCTGCTCTGTTCTTTTTGCCAACTCAGCCTGTCTTGCTTGGCTTTGCTGGTCTATGTCAGCCTGACGTTCTGCCACCGTGGTGGGTGGCAGGGCCAACTCCACACCGCCCGCAGTTCGAGTCAGGCCGTAGTCACTCAAGCCCAAGTCAGCTTGCTTTTTTATTGCCGCCGCGTTGGCATCAATGATGGCCTGACCACCGCGCTCGTTGTCACCGCGCATATTGAGCGCCTTCTCGGCAACAACGTCAGGTACATTGTCGGACATCGAGCGAACCCAGTTCACCGCGCCAGCATCACCAGATTTTGTTCGTGATGGCGCTTCAGAGACCGCAGAAGCCGTTGGCATCTCCATTGCTGGCGGAGCCTTGGGCAAGCCCTTTAAACGCGCCTCAGCCAGCCTCTGTTCGTTTTTAAGGCGCTCAAGGTTACCTTGGCCTTGCCTAAATGATTCTTCTAGGTTCTGAGCGCCCTGTGGTACAGCCTCGTTTAAATTGCGACGGGCCAACTCTAGCTTGTCTTGCGCAGATATGTTCGCCTCTTGCGCCCTGCTTGTGTCTACCCTTGGACTGACTTTTGGGTCAGTAAGCATTGGCAGCAAGGTGTTGGCTACAGCACCAGACATTGCGCCTATTTGAGCGTTTGTTGTGCCACCTTGGTTGTCATTAGGATTTGCCGTAGGGGGCGCATTTTGTTGCGCCATTTCTTGCTCTTGTTTGTATTTAGATGACTCAGACTGGTAGCTTTCAAAAGGGTTGACTTCCGTAGCGCCATCGTCTTGCGCTGGCTGTCCAAAGCCACCGTTTTCAGCAATATTAATAACGTAGTCCCGCCCCTTTGGGCCAACTGCTTTGAGGTCGCCACCAGACTCAACATAGGCACGAGCAACACTCGGCCCTTGGTGATACGCTATCAACGCCGCCTCTGGAGACTTGAACTCATCAAGGTATTGGCGCATCAACTTTGCGCCGCCAAAAACATTGGTGCGTAAGTCGGTGATGTCGCCAAGATTGTTTTGTTTTGCCGTGCCGGGTCGAATCTGCATCACACCAAAGGCGTCAGTTTCCTCGTTGGCCTTATGCGTAAAAGTTGACTCTCGGAAAGCCTGAGCCAAAAGCAAGTTGGGATCAATGTTGTTGGCTTCAGCCGCCTCAATCACCATCTCTGCAACTTTAAATTGCTCAGGGCTAAGTTTGCTGAAGTCCATTATTTTTTCCCTTCTCGCTCTGCTTTTTCACGTTGAAATCTTTGAAGCAGAGTTTCGTTGGCTGGTGTCGCAGGAGTCGTGCTGACCGCAGGTTTCCCGGAAGAGTCTTTGGCTTTTTTCGTTGGAGACAGCAAGTCCATATTCTCTGCGCGAACTCGGTCGAGCATTTTTCTATAGTCAGTTTTGATTTTCTTGAAATCGTCATCAACAAGAAAATCATTGTATGAGTAACCCGACTCTTTACTTTTCTTGTTCCAAAGTTTAAAGCGCTGTTCGTCAAACATACCCTGCATTTTGAGGGCGTCCGATTTCAGGATGATGGTGCGTGCGCTGTCTGACGGTAACGCATAGATGCCGCCAAGCAGTTTAGTCTCGTAGTCAGACATCGAGCCTTCTCCCGGTGTCCTGTTCAACTGACGACCGCGAGTTTGCAATTGCGAGTTCAGTTGCCCAAACAATTGCAATGCCGACAAATCGTTCTCGCTCAACTGGTATTGTTGAACAATTGATGCGGGCAAGTTGATGTTGTAGTTGCCTACGTTTATACCCTCCTGAATAGCACGCGCAACTGCATTTGAAAGACCCGGCTTATTCATAAGTCCAAACACCGCAGGATTATTTTTGGCAAAACCAATCATGTCGTTAGCAATGTTGGTATTTTGAAACGCGGATTCAGCTTGCGTGCCAAGTTTAGTTGCCATCTTTTCAGCCGCTTCAGCGCGTGTTCCCGCCGTTTTAGCTCGGGTTTCTTTGTCAACTTCCATTTCAATCTTAGACATAGCGAGAGGAATTTGTGAAGGCAAATTTCCATCTTTTGACAGAATAAGTTTACGCACTTGGTCATTATCCAAATAACCTTTCCTCGCGTAGAAATTAAGCAGCTTTTGCTCGTCTTTATGACCGTACATATAATCTTTAAGCTCCTTCTGATATTCGTCGTACTCAGATTGAGTCATTTCTCGCTCAACTTTAGAGCCTGACGGAATAACCTTTCGAGTCATTCTGTCCACCCTATCTCGGTCGACACCTAACCTATCTCTATCAATTTGGTTTTTCTCTTCAGCCTGCTGAAGACTACGAATTTCTTTTAAAGTGGGGAGAAGTTTTGGAGCGGCTCGGCTTGCCAACAACAATATGTCATCAGTAATTTGAATTCGACCACGGGTTGCCTGCTCTAAAACCTGCCTTGGATTTTGAGAAGAAGGCCCGCCAGCAGGAGGAGCGCCATTGGGAGCGCCAGCAACTGGATTTTGAGAGTCGTTAACTGGAGGAACGCCAAGAGGTTTTGCGCTACCAGCAAATGCTGCTGGGCCTATGTTCCTTGGCCCACCCGTCAAAGCGCTGATAAGGTTATCGCTACCCATTTGTTGGCGAAACGCCTGCTCCTTACCGAGGAGTTCAAGTTCTAACTTCTGGTCTTCCTTTTGTCGAAGCATTTCTCGCTCTGCCGCCACACTAGCGCCCTCTGCGGCATTCCCCAAAGACTCCCCAAAGGAACCTGTTTTGGTACGCTTTAAAAACCCTGCGGCTGTCTGCATTAAGACGGGGTCAAACATCCTATTTTTGCGCTCATTAAAACTTTGACGCATACGCACTAAAGCGGAGTTCATGGCCTCTCGTTGGTCGCCAAGGTCGTCAGCAACCTTGTCCCTCAACGATGTTTGATTTTTGTTTCTTAGTTCTTCAAGGTTGTCTGCCTGAACAGCGTTCGCGTCAAAATTTGCTCCAGCTTGAGCTGAAGGTTTTGCTTGAGCGGCTGACGCTTGACCTAATCCGCCTTGTGTTGGAATTGCCATTGTTTACCCCAAAAAGTAGCCATTGGCATCGTAAAAATTACCCTTGCCATCGTGATATTCTGCTCCTGATGGAGCCATCCCGCCATCGGCAAGACGAACCCCGCCGCCATTTGCTTTGCGGATTGCGCCACCCTTAGCAATAGGTTTACCGCCCCTGTCATAATAGTCTGCTTTAGCTTTTTCCGCGGCTGATGCAGCAGAATTTGGAAACAGCGAAGCCATTAATGTACCTAAACCAGCAATTTGAGACAGCGGGCTTTCCGAGTAGTCTTTTGAGCCGGTGACCTGCGAGGTTGTGCCTGTAGGTATAGCGTAGCCCTGCAACAATTTGGCAAAGTTTTGCGTTTGTGCCATTGGGTAATCCAACAACCTTTGGCCTTGCGCCTGTTGTTGATTACCGTAGTCAGTCATTGTCTTCAACCCGGCTATGCCTAAGTTCTGCTGTGATTGTCCCAAATTACCAAACTGTTGACCAGCAGATAAAGCGCGAGACAAATCTGTCTGCGCTTGCGTTCCTGCTGCCGTGTAGCCCTGCTGCAAGGCTTGAGTCTGCTTGCCCATCAAGTCAGCTTGGATGTCCCGCAAAGACTGACCAGTCACTTGAGCCTGACGACGTGAGCCAAACTGTCCAGAGCCAACCGCCGCCGCATTTAAGTTTGGCAGAACATTTTCTTGAACGCTACGGTTTGTCAATCTACCCATCTCATCCACCACGGCAGACGTGTATGGATTCATGTAGTCGCCAATGACGTCCGGGACGGTTGTCGAGCCAGCCTCGCCTAGTAACTGAGAAGCTGCGCCCATACTTCCTTGACCAGCAAACGCAAGGTCAGGAGCCATTTGGAAGGCTTGCTGTTGCAACGGGCTGAACCCAGCAACACCGCCTTGCGTTACAGCATTCTGACCAAGGTTGGCAATGTCTTGCAGGTAGTTTGTGTAAAACTCTGGAGCCGTCTGCTGGGACTCCGTCGTAGTGGTTAGCGCGGGTAGTGGGTCACCCTGAAATAAGCCTGCCATTATTTTGCTCCTTTGAGGTATGAGGTCAACACCTTGGTTTTGGGAGGAATCTTGTTGATGGGAGCAGAGCGCTTATGTGCGCGGATGCTCTCACGAAACTTGTCCAAAGCCTGTGCGCCCGCTTTAGTTGAGCCGTTGCCAATCTGGGCTACGGTTTCCGAGTCAATCACATACTCACCATCAGCCAACATTGCGGGGATGTCGTCGGACTGACCGTCGCCCTCGCCATGCACAGCCGCACCTCGGCGGAAGTCCATGCGGCCTTGCACCATAGGCACATTGGATGCACGAGGCAACCCACCCCTGCGCATTGCTGGTGGCATACCCGGTTGCTGAGGCATCGCGCCTTGCTGCGGCATTCCTTGTTGCATCCCCTGTGGCATTTGTTGCCCCATTTGAGGAGGCATCTGCTGTGGTAGCCCTTTCTGTTGGGCTTGCTGCGGTAGACCCTGCTGAGGCTGACCTGTCTGCGCCATCATGTCGGGCGAATTCATTGGTGGCTGTGGGCGCATACCCAAGTTTGCCAGAATATCCGCAGGCTGTCCAAACGTGTAGTAGGAAGCCACAGGCGTCGACATTGAGGACAAGCCGCCAGAAGCCATTTGTGGCATCTCACGAGCCAAATCAGCTTGAGGCACTCCACCGGCAATATTTGCCAGACCACCAAGACCAGCGTAGTCGTAGAAATCAATCAGACTGTCTTGTTGCGGTGCAATACCTTTGTACTTTTCATACGCCGCATCCATAGCGTGTCCCACCGAACCAGAACTTACTGTACCAAAGTACGGAGAGTTGTACATATCCATAGTCGCCGGCTGGCCTGCCGAATCATTTTGGTATGCCTTGAACTCAGGCGATTGATAGAACGGATCATCTCTTGATATTGGTTGCGCGTTGGCTGGCCTTTGCTGGGCTTGAGGCATTCCACCGGCAATATTTGCCAGACTATTTCCACCAAGCAGACCACTAATGCCACTAGCTATGCCACCAGATAAAGGCTGTGGCATCTCAAGTTGAGCCGCCACAACTTCTTCTTCCTGCGGTGCGTCAGCTTGTATGCCGTAATCGCCTTCGTTCACAGGGTTGTAACCAACTGAGTTCAAGTTCTTCAGCAACTCGTAGTTGGGTTCGTAGCCACCCGCATCAGTGCCGTATTGGTCGTAGCCAACAAATTTAGAAGGGCCAACACCGAAGTTGGTGGTTCGGGGATTAATTAACCCAACCTTGGACATATCCAAGCCCTTATTTTGCTGATCACTTCCACCGCCAAAGTCTTGACCAAGCAACGTTGCAACCAACGCGCCCGCACCCGCTGCGCCAATAGGCGTTCCCAATGCTGTGGTAATGCCGCTCAAGGCGTCCGAGCCTATGCCTTTTAAATATTCCCATCCATCGGTTAATAGGTTTCCTTCGTTTTTATTGTTGTACAAATCCCCACCGCCGGGAGAGGTGATTGTGTCGTCTGCGTTGTAATCATCGAATCCGTAATCATCGAATCCGTAATCATTTGGGTCAAACTCTGAAGACTCTACGGAGCCATCTTCAAAATACGCCTGAGTTGAGCCGTCATCAAATGTAACGAGGTAAGAGCCGTCGTCGTAATATTGGGTCGAGCCGCCTTCAGCGTAACCCTTAACGCCACCACCATTTTTCATCATAGAAATCAAGCCTCCGCGTTTTTCGTATTGCAAGTCTTCGTAAAGGTAGGGGTCATCGTAGTAGTCGTAGTAGTCGTAGTAGTCTGAGTAGTCTGAGTCGTCATAGTAGGCGTCGGAATACGGATCGTCGTAATAGTAGGGATCGTCGTAGTAGTAGTAGGGGTCGTCGTAGCTTGAATCGTAGTCATAGTTATTTGGGTCGTCGTAGCTTAAATCGTAGTCATAGTTATTTGGATCGTCGTAGTAGTACAAGTCGTCGTATTCGTTATCAGCGTATGGGTCGTTGTAATAGTCCGGGTCTTCGTAGTAATAGGGGTCGTCGTTTAAGGCTGCGTCACGGTAAAGTTCGTAAGTTCCGTCGGGCGTAGTCCTGTAGACGTTGCCGAAAGAGTCTTCAAAAAACTCGTCTGTTCCAGTTGGATTATCTTGTTCTTGCTGTTCTTCTTCACTGAGCGAAGGATATGGATTATCTTGTTGTTGTTCTTCTTCTTCTGTTAATACCGGGGCCGGGTTTTGGGTTTTCGGTGCAGTCGGGTTTATTACTTTGCCAACTACCTTTTTAACTAAGTCATCGACTACTTTAGTCCCCGCAGGCTTTGAAATTTTTGGTGCTGTCACCCTGTTGATTAGCGCACTTGTCCCTGCGCCTATAGCTGCGCCAGTTAAAGCATTCAAAATGCTGCTTGAAATCTTTGACGAAGAGCCTGTAGAACCAGCACCTGTAGTGCTATTCAGCGAGGGCTTTGAGGTTGTTGGGGCAGATGTGGTGATAGACGTCGGCGAGTCGGCGCTGGAAAGCGCGGGGCCAGAGCCAGCCGTTGTTGACGTCAAAGTGTTTCCTCTTGCCGTCCCTGCTGACGTATTAGGAAGTTGATTTATCGATGAGCGGTTTTTTAGAATAGCCATTTTTTATCCTGTCTTTTCTAGCAACGAAGTCAAACTAGCAATATTGGTTATTGGTGTCAACTTAGCGGTACTAGGCAATGTTTGCGCTGGCGCTTGTCTTCTTGCACCTCTTGGTGGCGCTGCTCTTTCAATTGGAGTCAAATCTGCCAAATCAACTTGCTGAGGAGGCGGTGCATTCATTGTCAAAGGCGCAGGTGGCCTACTTCCAACGGGAGATGGAGGGGATTGCCTTACAGGGCGTGGTGCGCGTGCCATTTTTAGACCGCCTGCGGGTCTTGCAATTGGCGCAGGCCGGGGTGGCTTCTTTTTTCCCTGCGCAAGAGTTTGCTTCAAAATGTTGCCAAAAGTTGATACTAATGGAGCGGTGAAGCCCGCTACATTCAAGCCTTGCGCTTCTGCCATTTTGTCTTCTGGCGCTACAGAAACCGCCTGCAATCCGCCTGTAGGCGCATCAGGCTCAAAACCAGTGGCAAGCAAATCGCTCTGAAGCTCCGCGTCGTCTATAACAGCGCCATCTTGCCGAGTGGACGAGATGAAGTCACCCACGTCTGTGTAGTCCACCTCTGGAGACGATACGGCGTATTGGTCGTCCTCTTGTGGCCCAAAAAACTCCGCCCTGTCTTGCGGCGAAGAATAGGCGTAATCGTTATCTTCACTAATAGGTTCTTTGTTGGCTGTCTGGTAATAATCACTAAAAATATTGACAAAGTCTTCGGCTGACTCCGCGTCAGGTGCGCTTGCTAACTCAACGGCTGGGGGTAAGTCAAAATCGTATGCTTCAATCGCGCCAAAATTTTCGGGTTGCGTGTCAAAGCCATCGCTAGACAATTCAACACTTGCTACCAAGTCGCTAGGTATGCCAGCGCCAGTCGTCGCTAAATCAATTTTTTCCTCTTCTGGAGACTGTTCGTCCCAGTATAGCGCGGCTGTTTTAAATTCCTCATCAATTGAGTTGTTGATAGAGCGAACGCCAACATCAACCCCAGAGCCTATAGCGCTGTTTGTAAAGGATGTAAGGAAATCTCCGCGACCAGTAATTTCAGAATTTACACCAGCAGAAACCGCCGTCTTCCCTGCGTTGTAAAACGAAGTAGCGTCCTTCAAATCTAGCCCATTTTCTTCGGCAAGAAGAATTACGTCGTCTTTGACATAGCTTCCTACTTCATTTACACCGCCAGAAACCATACCGCCAACAAACCCGCCAGAAAATCCGTCATCAAAACTGCCGCCCTTTACTTCTGCCAAGGTTCCGCTTACCAACCCCCTGCTAATAGAACTACTGGCTACACTGGAAAATGTTTCGTTGAATCCCATTTCAATAAATTGGGAGGACACCGTAGAAGAGATTGCGCTACCCACTTGCGGCGCAAAATAAGCGGTTCCCGCTGATAAAACAATGTCACCAAGGTCTCCACCTTTCGCCGCAGTTATTGTTGCCATCGTTAAGGGCATGGGGATGCCAACCATTTGCCCACCAATAGCAAGAAGTGTTGGCAAAGGGTCGTCAATTACTGCTTGGACAACGTTGCCGACAGTCGTGACGACTGTGTCAACTACATCGACAACGGTTTCAACAACGTCACCGACAACATCGACAATAGCACTGGCTACACTTGAAACCGCATTAACTACTGCGCTCATATTTAATCCCTCTCAGGCCGTTTTGGCCCTAGTTTGACCGTAACGCGAAAGCCACTGTCGGTCTTCTCAGCGCGATACCCCATACCTTCTTGAGGAGGGTTGCGTGAGATGGCTTTAAAAATATTCATAATGGTTGGGTCTTCAAACTCGCTGACCAGCACATCAAAACCCATCTTGTATGCACCTTGGATGAAAGCGTAGGAACTCTCAAGGTAGTTTCTAGCGGTGTCTGCGTTCAACGCACGAAAGACGCCAACGCGACCTTCGGCATTGTGGATGATAAAAATGGTGTTACCCTCCCGCACAGTAGAAGTGCCGGGTATATTCATTTCTTTGACCATTGCCGCATAAACTGCGGACGCAGGATGTGGCGACTTGGTTTCTTGAGCGGCAATCATCATAATTGCCTGCTCACCCAGTTGTTTCTTTTTGCTATCAACCAGCATCACATCCCCTTAAAAATTGCAGCGGAATAGATGTTGCCCATTCCAGCCGCCAAACTCATTATCAGGCCATTCGGCGGAGTTGCCGGTTGCGAAAGGAATACCGAGTCTATTTCGGTTCGGTTCTCAATCGCCGGGATAACTCCAGACTTGATGTCGTTTAGTAATAAAAGCGTCTCAAGCAGTCCACTGCTTCCCATCGTATGACCAATCTTTTGTTTATACGATGTTGCAACGAATGCTTTTAGCGTTTGGGTCAAAGCGTTCTTTTCAGCTTTGTTGTTGGACGCAGTTCCAGTACCGTGGGTTTTAACTATTTTAATCTCATCAGGGGATACATGGCTATAGTGCATTGCGCCCTCCATTGCTTTTATGAAGCCCTCACCATCCTCACACTGCCCTATTGCGTTTGTAGAGCGTTCTGAGGCGTTGTACGCCCCAACCAGTTCGGCGTGGGGTTTCAGGTGCTGGAGGGCTACCGCATCGCTAGACTCAAATACGGCAAAGGCGGCTCCCTGACCAACTCGAAAGCCAAAGTTAACCGAATCAAAAGCGGATGGCTTTATGCCTTCCAGCTCTTGCTTTTCAGTCAGTACCGCCTTGGATTCTCCAAAAAACTCCAACACAGCGTTTGAGACGCCGTCCTCAACCGTCAACACAATAACCCGGTCGTAGTCGTAGAAATCAATCAGACTGACCACGTCCATCATTACCTTGAGGCTTGAGGCGCAGGCGCTGGCATCGGTAGTGACCATGTCCATATCGCCACAAGATTGAGCAATGCGACCCGCATAAACCTGCGTTAATGTAAATGGCAAAAACTTGTAGTGGTAGGAGAGCCTGTTGTCGTATGGGCGCTGGTTGATTCCAGCAAAATGCGCGTTACCGCCAGCAAGAATAAACGCCGTCTTACCTACAGGATTGTCCCGCAAATAGGCAAGCAACTCAGGGTCAAGAACTTTTTCAGCCAGCTTGTGGGGAACGTAGACCAACCCAGATTTGCTTCGGTTGTAGGTTTCTGGAAACCAATTTACCTTCTGCGGGTAGACGACGTCGTCAAAGAGTTCAACATTATCGGTTGAAGCGGTTCGGTAGTGTGTGAGGTAAATCATTTGCAGACCTCAACAACTTCTTCCATCGAGGCAGGCTCTTTGGTTTTGTTCGCCATAATAAGGTCGTAAATTTCCTGCACAGACTTTGGCGTCCACCCTTTACTCGCTTCGTCAGGAATGCCGTAGAGTTCTCCAAAGTACATCAGCATGACTAAGCCGTCGAGGCTGTCTAAACCAATGTCTTGGAATTGGGTATCCATCGAGTCTGCAATGGCGACCTTGGTGTGCGCGGGTCTTGCAACCTTTGCCACATAGTTAAAAATTTCAATGAAGTTCATGTTGCCGTTTCCTGTATGTTTTGATTGACTGCTCCGACTAAGGCTTGCGCCCAGTCTTGCCAGTTCTCATATATATACGGGGCTGGTATGCCCTCGTTTACAAAAACATCGATAGCTAGTAACCCAGCCGCCCAGTCTGCCCACGCCTCTTCGGGCGCGTTGATTGATAAACTTTGCGCCGCATACGCCTCGCACATCAGGCTCGACCAAGAGTCCCATGTGTGATACCGAGGGTCGTATACAAGCGCAATAGCCATATTAGCTTCCGTAAGGTCTGGAGTCGCCCAAAGTGACGCTCAACAACACCTTACCCATTTCATAATCCCCACCGCTCACGTTGCTTCTAAAGAGCAACCGAATCTCGCGCCGCTGCTGACGCATATCAATCTTGCCCGTATCAGGGTCAAACGGGTACTCTTGTGAGGCCACGTCTGTTGACTGCGCGTAGGGGCGACCAGTCACCTGAAAAGTCATTTCACCCTGCTGTATGAAGTCAGGCTCAACGCGCTCCAAGTTGACCCAGAAGTTATCGCCCACAGGTGAAGTCTGAGCAGGGTTGCCAGCCACGAAGCCCAAGTCGCTTGTCTGGAAAAAACTATCTATGGCATTGGACGATTCAAAAACAACCTCGTCAGTTCCGATTTCATGCTGCCAGAGGGTAACCCTGCCTGCGGTCGTATTGAACGTCACAGGGACGGTTGCCGACGCTGTGGCGGGGCTGTCTAGCGTAATAGTGAAATATCCGGGTGTCACGCTTGGTGCAATTGCAATTACAACCGAAATGTCGGTGATGCCAGCACCAATGACTTGCTGACCCAACAGAACCAAGTTAATGATTGGGATTTCAATGTTGGCGCTACCGTTCACTGTGGTGGCGGTCGTAGCAAAAACTTCAGTCAAAACGCTTTTGGTTGCGCCTGCGTTGATTGGATAACGGAAAACCTGAGAGAAGTATCCAGCAGTCCTATAGGAACCCAAAGCAAACCCAGCGTCATACCAAACATCTTCTCGGACGTTGTAAATAATTGCGTTGTTGCACTCTTCAGAATCACCAGAAGGGTAGAACCACCAAATTTCGCCAAAGCGAGGAACTTTGTTGGCATACACTTTTTGACGCTGGTCGTAATTTAAATTATCAAAGAAAAAGTTTTGGTTGTATGTGTTTTTAATTTCTTTGACCACTCCGTTGTAGAGCAAGAAACGGTCAACGCCGATCCAATAGTAGATGCCGTCGTACTCAATAACACATTGGCTTGACAGGATGGAAGACTGACTAGAGATAATGTCATAGCGCCAGTAAAACGTCTGCGGGCTTCCTGAAACCGTAACAGTCGTCGGGGTATATGACACGCGGATTAATGAGTCAAGCGCCCAAAAAAGCCCGGAAGGAGCGTTTGAACCACCTCGTACTGGCAAGCCTTTAACAATCTTGGTCGACGACACATTGGTCTCGTTGGCATCTGCGCCGTTCCAATTGAAGGGGTCGCCTGCTGTGCAGTTCTTGATGAGGCCGTTGTCTCCATACACAAAGACGTAGGGGTGAAGCACCACCACACCGCCAGAAACTTCAATGACGTCACCCGTAGGAGCCGTACCTGACGTGTCAGTCAAAGGGGACATTTGAGTGCCACTGATGTCGCCAGCAAACACAACCGTATTTACAATTGCATCAATCTCTGCAAGATTTTGACCAGCGTGCGCCAACAATAATTGGTTACCTGAACCTTGTGAATCAAACATGGAGTCAAATTGCCACAGGTTCAAATCGTTTGGAATGAACTCTCCATTGATGGTTGCCACTGGCACAGAAAACCCAGAGCCAGTTCCTCCAATAGAGGCGGCGGTTGCGCTCAAAACATCCCCGACTTCGTAATTGCTTCCGACCGTGGTCACGGTCACTGTCGTAACAGAGTTACCCGCAACAACGATGGTAGCCAGAGCGCCCGTACCAGAACCGCCAGTTAAGGGGACGGTGGTGTAGGTTCCGTTGGTGTACACAGTACCCCCAGTGATTACTCCCAAGGTAAGAATGGAAGAGCCAAAATCTATTTGGTTGATGCCAGAGCCAATGCCGTTGTTGTCGATGTTGAGGACTTCAAGCCCATTGTTGTAGCCGTTAAAGACTTGATTGTTTCCGTCTACGGAGTTAACAAAAATCCCACGGGAGCATCCGTTTGCGTCTGTGGTAATTGCTCGGTAGCCGCCAATCTTGCGAGGACGACCACGTTGAAAACGCACCCAAAGTGCGTCTGTGTAAAAGTTCATATCGAAAATCGTGCCGTCCCGCTGGACACCGGGCAACGTGTCGATAGTAAAAACCTTCTTGACCATTAGAACGCTCCGCCAGAAATTCCACCTGTGAAGTTGCCTGTTCCAACAATTGCCAACCCAGACGCTGAAATCGTGGAGCGCAACACGCCAAGAATTGCTGTATTAAATTCGCCAGAAGAATTTCTGTAAACACCAGTTGTTGCCTCTGATGCAAAATACAAAGAAGGCGTATTAACCGAGCCATCTATCAAACCTATCGACGAAGAGCCTACCAAAACCGTGTTTGCATTAACCAAATTAACAGAATCGCAAATTAAAGTTGCTTGTTGATTTGATTCAATAATGGCGCTTGAGCCTACGCCCGTTGTTAAAGTCACAGTGAAGTTAGACACAGTTCCAACGGTGGCGTTTTGAACGTAATAGACTTGTACCGTTTGTGGCACAACAACCGTGACGTTACCCGTCAATGTTCCAGTGTATTTTTGTATAACATTAGATGCCTCCGCCGCCGTCAATGTCACAGTTCCATTTGTAACAGCTTTAGTTAATTGTGTAAAAGCAAATTGAGTGCTTTTTCCTAGACCAACCGTGTAAAACGAAGTGCCAGAACAAACAATGATTGCTGAGTCAGTAGGTTGGAAAATAATGGACGAAGAACCATTGATGGTGTTGCCACCAGTTCCTGCAAGCGTTAATGCGCCAGTTCCACCATTGCGCAAGAACATAAACCAACTGTCGCCAAGCGTTACTGCTGTACTCAGCGTCAGTGTTCCAGCGCCGCCTGTCCATACATATGTGTTTGACCTGTCTGTCGTTAAGGCGGTGTAATCTGTAGAAAATATAGTGACGGGCTGGCTTTGGTTCAGTGTTTGACCAATTGCCAACAAGCCATACCCAGCAAGGGTAGCCGCGTCTTGACCAGAGGAGCCAATGCCAAAAGCGATGATGCCCCAAACACCTTCTTCAGTACCGTTGTCGGTGATGTAGATGTACTGCGCCTCGCCTACCAACACGGTCACAATCGTGTTAATCCCCGCATAGTCCATGACCGTAAAGTCTTCACCGCCAATATTGCGAATCAGTGCATCTTGCCCTACCGAAGCCTGATTTGCAGGAGGCATCCACAATTCAGAAACCCCTGTTGTGGTGACCTCCATAATACGAGCGGCGGCATCATTGGTTGTAGTCCCATTGATGGGCCACTCCAATTGAAGATTGGTGTTCGCAATAGTTATCTCGCGATACGAGACGTCCGTTGGTTGGACGACGTTGCCTGTGAAAGGGGAGTTGAATGACATAATTAAGTATCCAAAACGGTTGCTTGGCGGTCGCCAATACGTTGCAAGTCCTCTTGTTTCAAGGTCTGAATAATGAGGTCATAGTTTTGCTGCCACATGGGCATCCGCTCATCGTTTTTGACGTATGGCATAGCCTGCAACAACGACCCATACAGCAAAGCCTGTGGGGCGTAGATGGTGAACCAATTCGTTTGGTTGGAAGAATCAAGCGGTTGGAGTCGCTCGTAATACAGAACCTCAAAATCATACGCAACAGCAGGAGACGGGGCGACCAGCCAGTGGGTGTAGTCGTAGTCGCCGTAATAGGCGGGCGCACCAGTCGTTGTTGCGTCTGGAGTGAACTCGCGTAGGTACTCGTACTTGCGGAGCAGTACAGGCTGTTTCTGACCGTCTACGGTGACGTTGAAGGATACCGTTTTGTGCCAACGAGCAGGCTTATCAAGGATGGGTTGACCAATTGTCATGGTCGAGGTCTGCACCGTTAGATTGCCGAGAAACTTAATTTGACTGGCAATGATTTGTTCCGCTAGCATGATAAACAGCGGAATTTTGTCGAGAGTATCGGCGTCAGTACGGTCTAGGTAAGACTGGATGTTTTCAACCAAAGAGCCGTAAGTCATTACCGATGCGGTTGCCATATTTACCCCACGTTTCGTTCAAAATGTGGACAGTCCACCAAAGATTTGAAATTACCACCCCAGCGATTTTTAGGGTGCAATCCTTCCCAATAAACACCAAGAGGCTCAATTGTTGCCTTATCCCATATTATCTTCCCATCCTTGAAGAAGTTCAAGTCAATAGCAAGTCGCTTTAAATGGTTTGAATTTAGAGTCTTTGAGCGGCCTGTCTGAACATAAATTGCCTGCTGTTCGGCAGTCCTAAACAATTCACCGCCAGTGACCTTAAAGCCCTGCTCTGTGGCGTGTTGGATTAACATACAGGCGTCCAGCAAGAACATGGCTTGTTCGTCGCTAAGACTCATTTTGGCCTCCCGGTCAAACTCTTAATTGTGTCGTCTTTGTCGCGAGAGCCGCGAGTCGTGCCAAACTCAAAAGAGTAGATGTTATCGAGGTAGCCCAAGAAGCGCCCTAAAACAAGCGTGAAGATGCCTTTGACATACTCATTGACGTCTTGGTCTTTCCAAACAATCCAAACCAGCCCAACGACCGTACAGACCGCAAGGAAGAACATCAGATTGGCTCGACCATTACTCGCGCCGCGCTTGACAAATTCGGCATCACGGACACGGGCGCTATCGCGGTCAATAGCTTCAATCTCGAAGCCCTCAAGGTCGCTTTTTGCTTTTTCAATGCTCAACTCAATCAACCGCTCTTCGTGGTCAAAAGTAGCCTGACGCAACTTGACGACGTCTTTATCCGTAGGATTGTCTGGAATCTTTAACCCAAGCGTTTCCTCAACAACCTGCTTGCCTTTTGCTTGAATTGC
>TARA_R110000868_G_scaffold10313_16_pt1 | contig 19490 bp, 23 predicted proteins | sample TARA_R110000868 | Tara Oceans TARA_R110000868 (sample SAMEA4397489) | marine metagenome | biome: Polar Biome; feature: [SRF] surface water layer (ENVO:00010504); material: water (ENVO:00002006), including particulate matter (ENVO:01000060) such as... | depth 5 m | reverse complement strand
AACTACACGCAGTGCGATTCCCTGTTGATCGGCGACGAATGCGGCGCGCATACGGTTCCCTATATCGAGGTTTCCAACCCCGGCGCCCAGGTCGAGCATGAGGCGACGACATCCAAGATCAGTGAGGATCAGCTTTTTTACTGCCAGCAGCGCGGTCTCGACCCCGAAGCGGCGGTATCGCTGATCGTCAACGGGTTCTGCAAGGAGGTTCTGAAGGAGCTTCCGATGGAATTCGCAGTAGAGGCACAAAAGCTGTTGGGCGTGACGCTCGAAGGCAGCGTGGGATAAGGAACGAAGATGAGCTTTCTGTCAGTAAAAGACCTGCATGTTTCCGTCGGCGGCAAGGAGATCCTGCGCGGCATCGACCTTGAAATCGGCGAAGGTGAAATTCACGCGGTAATGGGGCCGAACGGCTCCGGAAAAAGCACCCTGTCCTACGTGTTGTCGGGCCGGGAAGGGTATGATGTCACCAAGGGTGAAGTTTCGTTCAAGGGGCAGGACGTGCTCGGCATGGCGCCGCATGAACGGGCGGCTGCAGGTATATATCTGGCCTTCCAGTACCCGGTCGAAATCCCCGGCGTGTCGAACCTGACCTTCCTGAAAACCGCGGTGAACGCAGTGCGCGTGGCGCGGGGCGAAGAAGAGCTCGATGCCCTCAACTTCCTGAAATTCGCACGCGAAAAGGGCAATATCCTTGAAATGAAGGATGAACTGCTCAAGCGTCCGGTAAATGTCGGATTTTCCGGGGGCGAGAAAAAACGCAACGAGATTTTCCAGATGGCGATGCTTGAGCCGACGCTCGCCATTCTCGACGAAACCGATTCCGGGCTCGATATCGACGCGCTTCGTATCGTGTCCGAGGGCGTCAACAAGTTGCGCGCGCCGGACCGCTCGATGATCGTGATCACGCATTACCAGCGGTTGCTCGATCATATCGTGCCCGATTACGTGCATGTGCTGGCGAAGGGCCGGTTTGTCGCCAGTGGCGGCAAGGAACTCGCGCACGAGCTCGAAAAGGACGGTTATGCGAAATTCGGCATCGAAGACGACGCTTCGGCCGCCGCCTAGGACATCATAAATCCATGACGCAGAACGAAAATACCGCCCGGATTGTGGAGAGCTTCGAGCAGGCCAAAAACGGCCTTCCGGGGGGCTGGCTTGCCGGCGCCCGCGACGGGGCAATCCATAATTTCGCCGAGGCAGGATTTCCGACGCCCCGGACGGAAGCCTGGAAATATACCAACCTCAACCGCCTTGCCCGGGCCGAATTCGACCCGTTGGCGGATATCTCTCTGCCTGACCTGAATGACTGGTCGGCGCTGTTTGTCGAGGGCTGCGACCGGATCGTGATCGTCAATGGGCGCTTCGATGCCGGCGCATCGGCCATCGGCGACCTTCCCGATGGTGTAACTGTATCGCCTTTGTCGGCGGCGGTTGAGGAGATCGACCCGGCGCTTGAAAAAGACCTCGCGCAGATTGCGCCGGAGGACGGCGCACCGCTGGTTGCGCTGAATACCGCATTCATGCGGGACGGCCTGGTGGTCAGGGTGGCAAACGGCGTTGTGCTGCCGCGTCCGGTACAGGTCGTCCATATCGTCGATGGCGGCACGGCGGCAATTGCGGTTCATCCGCGTACGCTGGTAATCGCGGGCGAAAACAGTGCCGTGACGGTTATCGAGACCTTTGCCGGCGGGGCCGATACGAGCTACTGGACGAACGCGGTGAGCGAAATACGGGTCGGCAGGAACGCGTCCGTGTCCCACATCAAACGGCAGTCTGAATCCGTGTCGGCGTACCATACCGCACTGACCCAGGTCCGCCTGGACCGCGACGCCCGTTTTTCGTCCCTGGCGCTTGCGGTCGGCGCGCTGCTGTCGCGCAACGAAGTCAATGTGGCGTTTGAAGGCGAGGGCGCGGCATGCACATTGGCCGGCGGCGCGCTTCTGCGCGGGCGCCAGCACGCGGACAGTACGACAGTGGCCGATCACGGCGTGCCGCATACCAGTAGCAGCCAGATTTTCCGCAACGTGCTGGACGATAATTCGCGCTCGGTCTTTCAGGGCGGGGTTATCGTGCGTCCTGACGCGCAGAAGACGGATTCCGCGCAATCGAACCGGAATTTGCTGCTCTCCGCCGGCGCACAGGCGGATTCCAAGCCCGAACTCCAGATCTTCGCCGATGACGTGAAATGCGCCCATGGGGCGACCGTGGGCGACCTGGATGAGGCGGCCATGTTCTATCTGGAAAGTCGTGGTATCCCGCCGCATCAGGCGAAGTCGCTGTTGATTGGGGCCTTCGTCGGTGAAATTTTCGACGGCATGCCCGAAGGGGCCGTCCGCGCGCATATCGAAACCGCGGTTGCCGATTGGATGTCGGGGGCAAAATGACGTCAAACGGCACATATCCCATCGACCGTATCCGAAAGGACTTTCCGATCCTGTCGGAACTGGTGCGTGGCAAGCCGCTGGTCTATCTCGACAACGGTGCCAGCGCCCAGAAGCCGTCGGCCGTTATCGACCGGATCGGTAAAACCTATGAAACCGAATATGCGAACGTGCATCGCGGCGTCCACTATATGAGCCAGAAGGCCACGGATGCCATGGAAGCGGCGCGTGTAAAGGCGCAGGCGTTCCTGAACGCTGCCGACGAGAAGGAGATTATCTTCGTCCGCGGGGCCACCGAGGGGATCAATCTCGTTGCCTCGAGCTGGGGCAGGGCAAACCTGTCGGCGGGGGATGAAATCGTCCTGTCTGTGCTGGAACACCATTCGAACATCGTGCCGTGGCAGATGATCGCCGAACAGACAGGAGCGGTGATCAAAGTCGTTCCGATTGACGATAGCGGCACGTTTCTGACCGAGGAATACGAGAAGCTATTGTCGCCGCGCACGAAAATCGTCGCGGTAACCCATGTATCGAATGCCCTGGGGACAATCGTGCCGGTGGCGGAGGTTATTCGTCTCGCGCATGCGCAGGGCGCGCTGGTGCTCCTCGACGGCTGCCAGGCGGTACCGCATATCCCGGTTGATGTGCAGGCGCTTGATGTGGATTTCTATGTCTTCTCCGGCCACAAGCTTTACGGGCCGAGCGGGATTGGTGTTCTCTACGGCAAGGAGGCGCTGCTGGAGGCGATGCCGCCCTATCAGGGTGGCGGCGAAATGATCGACCGGGTGACGTTCGAGAAGACGACCTATGCCGACCTGCCGTTCAAGTTTGAAGCGGGCACGCCCCACATCGCCGGGATTATCGCGCTGGGGGCTGCGATCGACTATCTGAACGGCATCGGGTTCGAGGCGATCGCGGCCCATGAACACGATCTGCTGGAATATGCCACCGAACGGCTGGTTGCCATGAACAGCGTCAATATCGTCGGGACTGCATCCGAAAAGGCTGCAATCCTGTCCTTCAATATCAACGATGTGCATCCCCATGATGTTGGCACAATTCTGGACTATGACGGGATTGCCGTGCGCACGGGACACCACTGTGCGCAGCCGGTGATGGACCGGTTCGATGTCGCAGCCACGGTGCGGGCGTCTTTCGGGCTGTACAATACGCGGGAAGAGGTCGATGCGCTGGTCGACGGGATCAAACGTGTGCGGGAGATGTTCGCATGACCGTCGATCTCCGCGATCTCTATCAGGAGATTATCCTGGAACATAGCCGGAAGCCGAAGAATTCGGGGGTTCTGGAAGAGGCGACCGGGGAAGCGCAGGGCAATAATCCGCTCTGCGGCGACCGGGTTACCGTCTATGTAAAGCTGGAGGGAGATCGCATTGCGGATGCACGGTTCGAGGCGCGCGGTTGCGCGATTTCCGTGGCGTCGGCGTCGATGATGACCGAAATTCTCAAGGGCATGACGGTCGATGAAGCGATCGCTGCCTTCGACCGCTTTCAGACACAGCTTACATCGAAGGAAGCGCCGGAACTGGCGGAAGACGACGAACTGGCCGCCCTGATGGGTGTTCGCGAATTTCCGACGCGGATTAAATGCGCGACCCTGCCATGGCATACGTTTCGCGCCGCGTTGGCCGGAACGGACGAAAACAGCATAACAACAGAGTAAGTGACGTGATGGATGAAACTGTTCAGGACACGCCGCCCGGCACTATTGCCGACGAAGGCGTGGACAACGCCGCCGGAACCCCGCAGGAGACCCTCAAGCAGGAGGTCATTGCGGCGATAAGCGAAATTTTCGACCCGGAGATTCCGGTCAATATTTATGAACTCGGACTGATATACGACGTTCATGTATCGGAAGAATCCAAGGTCGAACTGGTGATGACGCTGACATCGCCGCATTGTCCGGTCGCCGAGATTCTTCCCGGACAGGTGAAGTCCCGGGTTGAACTGGTCGAGGGCGTGGGCGAAGTCGATCTGGAACTGACGTGGGAGCCGCCATGGAGCCCGGAATTAATGTCGGAAGCAGCAAAACTCGAACTCGGTTTCATGTGAGTAGAGACGTTAACCTTCTCTTGTAACTTGCTGATTAAACACAGGTATTGATATGTCAAATTCCCTTATGTCCCTGACGGATGCTGCGGCAGAACGTGTAAAGCATCTGATGAGTAGCAGAACCGAACCGGCGACCGGATTGCGTATTGGTGTGCGCACCGGCGGCTGTTCCGGGATGGCCTATTCCATGGATTTTGCAAATGAAAAGGAGCCCCTCGACGAGGTTGTCGAAGAAAAGGGCGTGACGCTGTTTGTCGATACCAAGGCGCTTATGTTCCTGATCGGGACCGAAATGGACTATGTCGAAGACAAGCTTCAGTCGGGGTTCGTTTTCAACAACCCGAATGAAAAGGGTCGCTGCGGCTGCGGCGAGTCGTTTCACGTATAATGTCGGCAGGCGTCCGATTGCGGGCCGGCCCGGGACGGGAAAAACGATCTGACGGCGGGAATTTCCCGCCGTTTTCTTTTGGCGAAAAGGGAGAAGTGCAGTGGTGAAGGTATATGCGATTGACGGTGTCGTTCCGGTGGTTCATCCGACGGCCTATGTTCATCCGACAGCAGTTCTGATCGGCGATGTCATAATCGGCCCGGAATGTTACATCGGACCCTCCGCGTCGATCAGGGCCGATTTCGGCCAGTTCAGGATGGGGCGCGGCAGCAACTTCCAGGACAACTGCACGTCTCACACCTTCGCCGGCGGCGACGTCGTTCTCGGCGAATACTGCAATATCGGTCATGGGGCTGTGCTGCACGGCTCGATCCTCCACGATCGGGTTCTGGTCGGTATGAATGCCGTGGTGATGGATGGCGCCGAAATTCACGATTACGCGCTTGTTGCGGCGCTTGCCTTCATCCCGGCGGCGATGGTCGTTCCGTCCGGTGTCGTTGCCGCGGGAGCGCCGGCCAAGATATTGCGGGACCTGACGGACCAGGAAAAACAGTGGATGGCGGATGGGACCCGCGACTATGTCAATCTGACTGCACGATGCCGCAATACGATGACGGAAACCGAGGCGCTGACCGAAATCGACAGCACGGAGCCGCGAATACACATCGATGGCTCGAAGCCGCTCTATATGACGCGGCAGGACGGCGGGGACGTCAGGTAAAGGCGTTGAAAGTGATCAACGTAAACGTATCGGCGACACCGTCGATAAGCTGCAATTCTTCGGTCACGAAATGTCCGATGTCCATGTCGTCGTCCAGGGTACATTTCATCATCAGGTCGTGCTGACCGGATACCGAATAGACTTCGGACACGCAATCCACGTTATCGACCGCCATTGCCGCGACATCGTAGGCTTTTCCGAGCTGGCATTTCACCATAACGAAAATTGTCTGCATTCTCTCTATTCCCTAGCTCACCGTCCGACTGGTCAGGATGACGGACGCGCCGGTTTCTGAAGAAACGCGGGCACGTGATCTCCGAGGCCCACAACTTTCTTTTCGTTGTTGCCCTGATTTCCCCTGTCGCGGGATTTTTTCTCGCCTTCCGGCTTCTTCTGGCGATTGTCGCGGTTGCTGCGCCGGGGTTTGCGTTCGCCGGCGGTCGAGGCGGAGCTGTCCTCCTTGACGGCGGCGGTGTCGGCTTTCTCGGCGCGGGGTTTCTGTTCCTGCGGCCGGCTCTCTGCGGCGGTCTCGGGCTGTTCTTCCCGGGGTTTCTCGTTGCGCGATTTGTCTTCCCGGGGTTTCGCGGCCCGGGCGGATTTCGGCGCACGTTCACGCTGGCCCTGGCCGGCGCTGCCGCGGCGCGACCGGCCGCGTTTCCGGCCGTCGCTTTCGTCCAGGGTTTCGTTGGCGAATCCCTCGAAATCGAGGCGTGGTATCGAATTTCCGATCAGGTTTTCGATCGATGTGAGGTAAACGCCGTCGGCTGGGGTCGCGAGCGTGTAGGCGCTTCCCGATTTGCCGGCCCGGCCGGTGCGTCCGATGCGGTGAATGTAATCTTCGGCATGCATCGGCACGTCGTAGTTGAAGACCGCGGGGAGATCGTCGATATCGAGACCGCGGGCCGCGACGTCGCTGGCGACGAGAAAATCGATCTTGCCGTCCTTGAACCGTTCCAGTGTCTCGTTGCGGCTGGTCTGGTCCATATCGCCATGGAGGGCGGCCGCATTCAGCCCGTGACTTTTCAGCGATTTGCCGAGTGTATCGACATCGCGCTTGCGGTTGCAGAATATGATTGCCGTCTTGATGTCGTCCTTGGCAATGATCTTCCGAAGCGCATCGCCCTTTTTGCGCTGGTCCACGATCACGATGCCCTGCGTAACCGTTTCGGTGACGGGGCGGGATTTGGGCGCGACGGTGACTTCCTTGGGATTGGACAGGAACGCATCCGACAGACGGCGGATTTCAGGCGCCATGGTGGCGGAGAAAAACAGGGTCTGGCGCATTTTCGGCAGCAACGACACGATTTTTTCGACATCGGGGATAAAGCCCATGTCGAGCATGCGGTCTGCTTCGTCGATGACCAGTATCTTGATGTCGTTCAGCAGAATGCGGCCGCGTTCGAAATGATCGAGAAGCCGTCCGGGCGTCGCGATCAGCACGTCGACGCCGCGGTCGAGTTTCTTTGTCTGCTCGACCATCGATACGCCGCCGATCAGCAGCGCCATGTTCAGCTTGTGATATTTGCCGTAAATCTCGAAGTTTTCCGCGATCTGGGCAGCCAGTTCGCGCGTCGGCGTGAGGATCAGCGAGCGGGGCATCCGCGCCTTGGCGCGGCCGCTCGACAAAATCTCGATCATCGGCAGTGTGAAGGATGCGGTCTTGCCCGTACCCGTCTGCGCGCATCCGAGCACGTCTCTGGTCATCAGGACGTAGGGGATCGCTTCTTTTTGAATAGGGGTCGGCTCTACATATCCCGCATCGCCGATTGCCTTAAGGAGTTCCGGGCTAAGCCCGAGATCTGAAAAACTCATACTTGCTTGCATGTTGCTGAAAAAAATGTGGCCCGCGACGACCGCCTATGATCTAGTCACGAACCCTTATAACTCAAAACCTTATACCACATCTCTTGAATGAATAAAAGAAACGGAAATTTGGCATGTTGATGACTGCCGAGAAGAGCTGTCTCCTTATCGTGGATATTCAGAAACGGCTGTTATCCGCCATGGATTCGCCGCGGGCGGTTCTCAGCGGGTGCAGCCTGATGATGAAAGCGGCAGGCGTGCTCGAGGTCCCGATCGTCGTGACGGAACAATACCCTGAAGGTCTGGGCCCGACGGTGGAGCCGTTGGCCGAACTTGCTCCCGAAGATGCTTTTTTCAGCAAACTCCACTTTTCGTCGGCCCGGAACCCGGCAATTCGCGGCAAGCTGGAGACCCTGAAGCCCAGTCAGGTCATTATCGGCGGTATCGAAGCCCATGTTTGCGTCCTGCAGACCGCCATCGGGCTGCAGGAGGCCGGCTACCAGTGTTTCGTCGCCGCCGACGCAACATCGTCGCGCACTGCGGCCAATCACGCGGTTGCTATGTCGCGCCTCCGAGATGCGGGCGTGGGTATCGTCACCTCCGAGATGATCGTGTTCGAATGGCTCGAAAAGGCGGGGACCCCGCAGTTCAAGGAACTCAGCAGGCTGCTCAAATGACGGACCGTCCCCACCTTCTGTTGCTGCCCGGCCTCCTCTGCGACGACCGGCTGTGGAAGCCGCAGGTAGAGGCGCTGTCCGGTCTGGCGGATATTACGATCGCCGATATGACGCTGGACGACACGATGGCAGGCATGGCGCGCCGGGCGCTGGACACCGTGCCGCAGCGCTTTGCGCTGGCCGGGCTTTCCATGGGTGGCTATGTCGCCCTGGAGATGATGCGTCAGGCGCCTGAACGGGTAACGAAACTTGCCCTGCTGGATACCGGCGCGCGGGCGGATACCCCGGAACAGACAACGCGCCGCCGGGACCTGATCGCACTGGCCGACCGCGGCGAATTCAAAGCCGTGAGCCCGCGTCTGTTGCCGTTGTTTGTCCATGAGGCGCGGCTCACCGATAGCGCCCTTATCGCGGATATTACCGCGATGGCGGAGTCGGTGGGCAAGGATGCGTTCCTGCGGCAGCAAACCGCGATTATGAACCGCCCTGACAGCCGGCCCGGTCTGGCCGGGATTGCGTGCCCGACACTCGTTCTGTGCGGGCGGGATGACATATTGACGCCGCCGGACCTGAGCGAGGAAATGGCCGATCTGGTCCCGGGCGCGGATTTCGTCCTGATAGAGGATTGCGGTCATCTGTCGACCATGGAGCAACCGGCTGCCGTCAACGCAGCGCTGTCGTCCTGGCTGGCGGGGTAGCCGCTATTTCACCGCGTCGCTGGCGATCTTCGCGAATATGACGTCCAGTTCCGCGGCCATCGCGTCGAGTTCTGCGTTCCTGTAAGGATTGAACACGCTGGACGGTGTTCGGTATGTCAGGCTGGCATTGCCCGTTGCCGGGTTTTCGGTGATGTAGAAGCGAATTGGGGCTTCGATCCCTGCGGGTACGCTCGCTTTTAGCATACGGATCGCAAAATCAGGGCGGAAGACCATGAGCACCATATTGCCGGGAATGGTCTTGCCGATGCTTTTTGCACCGACCGTTGCGCTCGCCTTGGATACCAGCCCCATTTTATTGGCCTTGATCGCCGCCGCCAGGCTTTGGACCAGCGCACCGTAGGGCTTGGACGTTTCTATCGTCTTTGTACCGGGATAGGGGGCGGGAACATCGGCGCGGCCGGCGGCCGGTGCCAGCATCATCGAAAGAGCCGCAATTGCAGCGAAACGTACCCATCGACCGTGAATACCGCGTGTCATCCTGTTAATTCCTTGTTTTTTCGATCGCGGAGTGACCGAATACTCAGAGTAAATGCCTGATCACAGCGGACTGAAGCCGCTGAACTTGTAGTCATCGTAAGCCGGTATCATGGCGAGGGTAACCGCCCGGACAAGCTGTCTGAACCTCGGATCGCCGGGACCCGTAAGATCGGAAACGTAACCGCTCGCATAACTGAGGGGATACCCCCCCTGGCAGAATACGCCCTGCATCGCAGTTGTCCGGCGACTTGAATCGGATTTTACCTGCGCTGCATTTTCGCAGATATCGGCTACACTCAGAGGATCGCTGACGTTGAAGGCGACGACGACATGGAATCCGTACTTGTCGGTGTTTGGCGCCGCCGAAACGAACTTTACATCGCGCCCGAATGTCGCCCCGTACATCATTGATGTCGTTATATTTTTCGTATCCGCGCCCGTCCCGAAAAAAGGCTCTCCCGTCACATAGGTATTGATATGCCCATCTTTTGTGGCGAGTTCGAAGGCGCCGTCATAGTAATTCATGCCGCCGCTATGATCGATAATCCGGACGGTATTGCAACCCGCCGAAACTGCTGCGAACAGGCATGTTGCGATGAGTGAACGAATTTTCACGAGAGCCCTCCATCGGTAACGTCTATTCCATATATGGAGCAGAACTGACCGAATTCGAATAGTTTCGGCAGCGGGTTTCGCCCCGAAACACGGTATTGTGATCGCGGGATATCCGTTCAGACGTCGATATAGTCGACCTTCTGGGCATTCTGCTGGATGAATTTCAGACGCATTTCGGGTTTCCGGCCCATCAGACGCTCGACGAGATCCGCTGTGGTGCCGGCCTTGATCTTCGCCTGCCGGCTGGAGCGTTTGGAACTGATCAGTTCCTCGTCGACCGGCAGAACGATCTTGAGCAGGGTTCGGCTCTCCGGCCGCATCGTGGTTTCCTTGAGCTGCGCCGGGGGCATTTCACCAAGGCCCTTGAAGCGGCTGATTTCGATCTTGCCGCGGCCGGTAAAGGCCGTTTCCAGCAACTCGTCCTTGTGGGCGTCGTCGCGGGCGTAGATCGACAGGCTTCCCTGGGTGATCCTGTATAGCGGCGGCATGGCGAGATAGAGATTGCCGTCCGCGACCATCTGCGGCATTTCGCGGAAAAAGAAGGTCATCAGAAGCGAGGCGATATGGGCGCCATCGACATCGGCGTCCGTCATGATGATGACGCGCTCATAGCGCAGTTTTTCGCCATCGTAATTCTCGCCGTACCCGCAACCGAGCGCCTGTATCAGGTCGGTGATTTCCTGGTTGGCGCGCATTTTGTCTTCGGTGGCGCTGGCGACGTTCAGGATTTTTCCCCGGAGGGGGAGAATAGCCTGGGTTTTCCGGTCGCGTGCCTGTTTCGCGGAGCCGCCGGCGGAATCGCCCTCGACCAGGAAAATTTCAGTGCCTTCGGCGCTCCCGGCCGCGCAGTCGGAGAGCTTGCCGGGGAGACGTACCTTGCGGGTCGGCGTCTTGCGGGCAAATTCACGGTCTTTTCGCTTCTGCAGCCGTTCTTCAGCACGCTCCAGCACGTGTTCCAGCAGATCCGTGGCGGCCTTGGGGTTGCCCGTCAGGAAATGGTCGAAATGATCCTTCACGGAGGTATCGACAATCTTCGCGACCCCCGGCGAGGACAGCTTTTCCTTGGTTTGTCCCTGGAATTCGGGCTCGGGAATAAACACCGACAGGATGCCGGCGGCGCCGCTGATGACGTCTTCGCCGGTAATAATCCCGGCGCGCTTGTTGCCCGACATTTCGCCATAGGCTTTCAGGCCGCGGGCGAGTGCCGCCCGGAGACCGTTTTCATGCGTGCCGCCTTCGGGCGTGGGGACCGTGTTGCAATAGGATGCAATCGTTGCGTCGCCGCGTTCCGGCCAGGCGATGGCCCATTCCGCGCGGCCGCCGCCGCCGTTGAGGTCGGTTTCGCCGGTAAACGGCAGCCCGGTAACCGTTTCGCGCCCGTCCAGCGCCATGTCCAGGTAATCGACCAGTCCCCCGGGGAAATGCAGGGTCTCTTTCTCCGGGGTTTCGTCTTTGCCGGTGATGAGAGCGGGCGCACAGGACCAGCGGATTTCGACGCCCTTGAACAGATAGGCCTTCGCCTTTGCCATCGTATAGAGCAGGCGCGGCTTGAATTCGGGCGATTTTCCGAAAATATCAGGGTCGGGGCGGAAGCTGATCGTGGTGCCGCGCTTGTTGCTGGTTTTGCCGATTTCCTTCAGCTTGCCGGTCGGTTTTCCCTGTTTGTAGCTTTGCGCCCAGATCTTCTTGTCCCGGGCGATCTCCACGTTCAGTTCCGCCGAAAGCGCGTTGACGACGGACAGCCCGACACCGTGCAGTCCGCCCGATGTTTTGTAGGCATCGCCGCCGAATTTGCCGCCGGAATGGAGTGTTGTCAGGACGATTTCCAGCGCGGACTTGTCCTTGAATTTCGGGTGAGGGTCGACCGGAATGCCGCGGCCGTTATCGCAGACGGTTACGAACCCGTCCGCATTGAGATCGAATTCGATCCAGCTGGCATGGCCGGCGACGGCTTCGTCCATCGAGTTATCGAGAATCTCGGCGGCAAGATGGTGCAGGGCGCGTTCGTCGGTGCCGCCGATATACATGCCGGGGCGTTTGCGTACCGGTTCCAGCCCTTCGAGAACTTCGATATCCTTGGCTGAATACTGGTTTTTCTTGGATGGGCCGTTTTCAAACAGATCAGTCATGAGTCCCTATATAAACGGAGTCTCTATCGGGCAGAAGTCACCCTTTGCAAGGGGGGCTCCGCAGCATAAAGTAGCACTAGCTATTCCTACCACGATATATTGTGGAGATCATGATGGATCGCAACGATCAGCCGAATCGGCCGCCCCCCGTGGAACCGGCCATCCGCGCCATTGCCATGCCGGCGAACGCAAACGGCAACGGCGACATTTTCGGCGGCTGGATCATGTCGCAGATGGATCTTGCGGGGGGCAGCGTTGCGTCGATCCAGGCCCGCGGTCGCGTCGCGACCGTCGGCGTCAAGGCGATCGCGTTTCATGTACCCGTCGCGATCGGTGACGAGGTGAGCTGTTATGCGCAACTTGTGCGGCGCGGCACAACGTCGGTGACGACGAATATCGAAGTCTGGGTGCGCCGGCGGAACGTGGATGTTCAGGTGAAGGTCACCGAGGGCGAATTTACCTATGTGGCAATCAGTGATGACGGCGCGCCGAGGCCCCTGCCGCCGGCGGAGTAGGGAGGTTGCGGAATCTGTTTTCGAGCACCGTGTGCGCAGGTCTGGTGGCGCTTTTCGTCGGGATTTCGGCGTTAGAGGCGGCGGCGGACAAACCGCAGGTCATCAAGGCGCGGATCATTCGGCTGCACAAGACCAGCTATGAAATACAGGTCCTGGTTCAGCACGACGATACCAGCTGGGACCATTATGCCGATCGCTGGGAGGTCATCGGGCCCGGCGGGAAGATTCTGGGAACGCGGGTTCTGTACCATCCCCATATCGGGGAAAGCCAGTTTCTGAGGAACTTGCGGGGTGTGACCATTCCCGACGGCGTGACCCATATTATCATTCGCGCCCATGACAAGGTCCACGGCAACAGCCGCGAGCGGCTGATAGAGATGCCGCCGGCGGACAAAAACGACACCGGGTTTAAATAGAAGGCCGACAAGGCGGTCCGGGGAAGCGACCCCGACAAAAAAGGGCCGCCCACTGGGCGGCCCTTTCGCGTTCAGGCGCAATCGGTCAGACGCTGTAGTACATCTGGAATTCGACCGGATGCGGCGTGTGCTCGAACCGGTAGATTTCTTCCCATTTCAGGGCGATGTAACCGTCGATCAGATCGTCCGGGAAAACGTCTCCCTGGGTCAGGAAGTCGCGATCCGCATCGAGTGCTTCCACGGCTTCGCGGAGGCTGTGACAGACCGTGGGTACACCCATCAGCTCTTCGGCCGGAAGGTCGTACAGGTTCTTGTCCATCGGGTCGCCCGGGTGGATCTTGTTCTGGATGCCGTCGATCCCGGCCATCAGCATGGCGGCAAAGGCGAAATACGGATTTGCCGTCGGGTCGGGGAAGCGGACTTCGACGCGTTTGCCGTTCGGCGATGTCGCAAACGGAATACGGCAGGAGGCGGAACGGTTACGCGCGGAATAGGCGAGGAGCACCGGCGCTTCAAAGCCCGGGATCAGGCGTTTGTAGCTGTTCGTCGACGCGTTCGTGAACGCGTTGAGCGCCTTGGCGTGCTTGATGATGCCGCCGATGTAATACAACGCCGTTTCCGACAGGTCTGCATAGCTGGACCCGGCGAAGGTCGGTTTGCCGTCTTTCCAGATCGACTGATGGACATGCATGCCCGAGCCGTTATCGCCGATCACCGGCTTCGGCATGAAGGTCGCCGTCTTGCCGTAGGAATGGGCAACGTTGTGGACGCAGTACTTGTAGATCTGGACCCAGTCGGCGACCTCGAGAAGTTCGTTGAACTTGATGCCCAGCTCGTGCTGGCTCGGTGCCACCTCATGATGGTGTTTTTCCGTCGTGACGCCCATTTCTTCCATGACGGTGAGCATTTCGGCGCGCAGGTCGGTCATCGAATCGACCGGGGGAACCGGGAAATAGCCGCCCTTGGTGGCAGGACGGTGGCCGGTATTGCCGCCTTCGAGTTCGGCGCCCGAGTTGTAGGGGCCTTCTTCTTCGTTGAGCTGATAGAAGTTTTTGTTCGGGGCGACGTCGAAACGGACATCGTCGAACACGAAGAATTCAAGCTCCGGTCCGAAAACCGCCGTGTCGCCAAGGCCGGTTTGCTGGAGGTACGCCTGGGCGCGCTTGGCGGTGGAGCGGGGGTCGCGGCTATAGGGTTGTCCGGTGCTGGGCTCGAGAACGTCACAGAACAGAATCAGCTGTTCCTGGGCGGCAAACGGATCCATGACCGCGCTGGCGCAGTCGGGGAGCAGCGTCATGTCGGACTCATTGATGTCTTTCCAGCCGGCGATCGACGAGCCGTCGAACATGATGCCGTCGGTCAGCATGTCCTCGTCCACTGTTCCGACGGACTGGGCAGTGTGCTGCCATTTCCCGCGGGGATCGGTGAACCTGAAATCGACGTATTTCACGTTGTTGTCCTCAATCATCTTGAGGACTTTTTTAATGTCGTCCGCCATCGTTAGTTTCCTTTCTGTGACGTGTGTCTGTATGGGTCGCGAGCCGAACGCGCAAGTAGCCTGGCAGGGATTTGCCGCGGCGTCTTCCTGTCCGGGATTGTCAGGGTTGCTCGATTAGATCGCTTCGGCGCCCTTTTCTCCGGTGCGGATACGGATCGCTTCTTCGATGGCGGAGACGAATATCTTGCCGTCGCCGATACGCCCCGTATGTGCAGCCTGCTGAATAGCTTCAACGGCGCTTTCAACCATGGAATCCTCGACGACGATTTCGATTTTCACCTTGGGCAGAAAATCGACAACGTATTCGGCGCCCCGGTACAGCTCCGTATGCCCCTTCTGTCGTCCGAAACCCTTTGCCTCAGTGACTGTCAGGCCTTTGACTCCCACTTCGTGAAGGGCTTCTTTGACCTCGTCCAGTTTGAACGGTTTGATAATCGCCTCGATTTTTTTCATGGTTTTCGCGCATCCCTTTGTAGCCGGCGTCCTGTAAATTCGTCTGAGCGCCGGTCTTGGTTTCCCTTGCAGGATTCGTGCCAATTCCCAACCCGTTTGTAAAGCGGCGGTTTTGCAGGCTGGTTGTATATTGCAACACCCCGCCGGCCAACTCATGTGACTAATTTTTAGGCACTGTGCCGATTAAATTAGCAAAACTTACTTCTTGCCATCTGATCCATCCCGTTGGACCCTGTATTCCGGTTGCGTTGTGTATTCCGTGACGACCTCTTTTTAAGGAGACCACAATATGCAAGTTGCTAAAATTCTGCAGAACAAGGGCAGCGACGTTTTTACGATCCGGCCCGACGCGACAATTGAGACCGCAATCGCTGCCCTCCGCGAACACGGCATCGGCGCACTTGTGGTTTCGTCCAACGGCGCGGCGGTCGAAGGCATCGTCTCGGAGCGCGATTTCGTCCATGGGCTCGCCGATAGCGGCGCGGCGCTTCTGGCATCTCCGGTCTCGGACGTGATGACAACGGAAGTTCTGACCTGCACCCGGAGCGACACCAGTCGCGATCTGCTCGGCCAGATGACCGAACGGCGGGTCCGCCATGTGCCCGTGGTCGAAAACGGTTCCCTGTGCGGCATGGTCAGTATCGGCGACGCCGTCAAGGCCCGGCTGGATGAGGTTCAGCACGAGGCGGATGCCCTGCGCGAATATATCTCGCATACCTGACCGGAGAGCCGTATCGGCGCTCAGTCGCCGCCGCCGTCCGCCTCAAGATAGGTATCGGACTTGTTCCAGGTGTTTTCGGCACCGCAGGCCCGGCAATCGATGGTCGCCCCCTGGATATCGACCCATTCGAAGACAAACCAGTCCTCGAAGGTAAGACCGGTATAGATCTTCCGCTCGCATTTCTTACAGTTGATCAGAACCCGGGGCATATCGTTCTCCGTCGGTGACTGCCGCTACAGTCTGGACCCCGGATACCGCGCCGGTCAACCGGCGGCGCTGGCGCGATCGTTTGCCCCTGTGCTAGTAAACCGGCGGTCAATAACAGGAATCCGACGTGAAAACCGGTAACAGCATTCTGTCCAGCTACGGGACCACGATTTTCGAAGTCATGTCGCGCCTTGCGCAGGAACACGACGCCGTCAACCTGGGGCAGGGGTTCCCCGACGGGAACGGCCCCGACGACGTTGTCGAAGCCGGCGTCGATTACCTGCGGAACGGCGTGAACCAGTATCCGTCGATGTTCGGCATTCCCGACCTCCGCATGGCGGTCGCCGAGCACGCGGACCGGTTTTACGGCCTCGACATCGACTGGCAGACGGAAACCATGGTGACGTCGGGCGGCACCGAAGCCCTCGGCGCGGCGCTGCTCGGGCTGATCGAGCCCGGCGACGAGGTAATCCTGATCGAGCCGCTTTACGATTCCTACCTGCCGATCGTCCAGCGCGGCGGCGGCATTGCGAAACTGGTGCGCCTGGAAGCGCCGGGCTGGGAGCTGCCGCGGGCGGAACTGGAAGCGGCGTTTTCCGAAAAGACCAAGCTGATCCTCGTCAATACGCCGATGAATCCCTGCGCCAAGGTATTCAGCCGCGACGAGCTCGAATTCATCTCGGCGCTGTGCCTCAAACACGATGCCTTCGCCGTCTGTGATGAAGTGTACGAGCATCTCGCCTTTGACGGCGTGCCGCATATCCCGATGATCACCTTGCCGGGCATGCGCGACCGCACCGTGCGCATTCAGTCGGCGGGCAAGATATTTTCGCTGACCGGCTGGAAGATCGGCATGATCACCGCCGCGCCTGAAGTCCTCATCCCGATCGCCAAGGCGCACCAGTACCTGACCTTCACGACGCCGCCCAACCTTCAGGCGGCCGTCGCTTACGGTCTGCGCAAGGACGACGCCTATTTTGAGGCGCTCGGCGCCGATATGCAGGCGCGTCGCGATCATCTCGCCGATGGCCTGCGCGACATCGGGTTCGATGTGATTCCCTGCCAGGGCACCTATTTTCTGACCACGGATTTCCGGCCGCTCGGCTATAACGGCGACGATGCCGAATTCTGCAAGTACCTGACGGTTGAGGCGGGGGTTGCCGCCGTACCGGTCAGTGCCTTCTATACCTCGGCGGAAACCGGCCATTTTGCGCGGTTTTCGTTCTGCAAGAAGGCCGAAACCATCGACGAGGCGCTGCGCCGGCTGAAAACCCATTTCGGATAGGCGGTTGCATCTTGACGCCCGGCGGTGCGGGGGCTACTTAATCCGCCGTCTTTGCGGTGGCTGTAGCTCAGTTGGTTAGAGCGCCTGGTTGTGGTCCAGGAGGTCGGGGGTTCGAGACCCCTCAGCCACCCCATTTTTTCCCTGCCGATGATCGGAAGCATAGCGGCAATGTCTGAAAAGATGCCCGTACCTTCCGCCGCCGATCGCCTGATTTTTCCCATTTTACTGTTGGCCGCCGTTAGCCTCACCCTCGGCGTATTCCTGCCGGTGGTCGAGGTCAGCAATCTGGCGATCTTCGCATCTCGGTTTTCCATCGCCGAAGCCGCGTGGGAACTGCTGGCCGACGAACAGTACCTGCTGGGCGTGGTGATCGTGGTCTTCTCGGTCGTCTTTCCCCTTGGCAAGATAGTGGCGGCGGCGGTGCTCTGGCGGCGCTACAGGGCCGACGGCAGGGCACCGGGCAGATGGATCGGCCGGCTCGAATTTTTCGGGCGCTGGTCCTGTGCCGACGTTTTCCTGGTGGCCATGGCCATCGTTGTTGCCAAGACATCCGGGTTGGCCGATGCGCGCATGGAAATCGGGATGTGGTTCTTTGCCGCGTCGATCGTCCTGATGGGGATCGGAGTTTACTGCCTCAAAAAGGCAACCGCGCCGGGGCCGTCAAAACAGAAAACGCTCTAGCTATTTGTCTTCGCCGGGATAAGGGATCAGGCCGGGCATCCCTTCGACATGGCGGACGCGGTCGGCGCCCTTGACGATCTCCAGCGTCATTGAGCCGATTCCCGCCATGGTGAAGGTCATCTGCTGGCCGACCTGCGGCCATTTGTGGATATCCATCGAACAGCCCATGCCGATGGTGCCGGTGCCGATCACGTCGCCGGGATAGACGGTTTCGTTGTCCGATACATAGGCGACAAGGTGTTCGGCCCAGAAAGAGCGTGGCTCGCCGGTGTTTCCTTCCCACCAGGTCTCGCCGTCGACGACGATGGAACACTCGATATTGCGCTCGTCGATCTCGTCGGCGGTGACCAGGCAGGGGCCCATGGGCGTGCAGAAATCCTTGCGTTTGTTGGGACCGAACGGTTCGCGCTTGTAGCCGTCGCGGCAGCTCGGATCGATCAGGATGGTGTAACCGGCGATATGCTCCTTCGCTTCCTCGAAGGTCAGGTTGGAGCCCTGCTTGCCGATGACGATGCCGAGTTCCAGTTCGAGGTCGAGGCGCTCGGTGTAATAGGGAAACGGGACGGGGTCTTCTGTACCGGTAATGGTATCGCAATTGCCCTTGTAATAGGGCGGGGTGACGTACCAGTGTTCGGTCTTCACGAACGGCACGTCGGCCTTCGACATGTGCGTGTGATAGATCGAGAAATCACGGAACGCACCGGGGCGGGGCACCGGGGCCAGCAGTTTTACTTCGTCTCGGGGAAACACAAGGCGCTCGCCGTCGATTCCCTGCGGATCGGCGTCGTCTTTCAGGCATGTGTTTATCCACGTCACCGCCTGCTCCGCGGCCGCGCGGGATTTATGTGCGCCTTTCAGCCAGCCGATCATGTCGGGGGGGCAGCGGACGGCGGCAAGTTCGCGTGGGGTGGGCTCGTCCGTTTCGGCGGCAAGATACCCGATGTAACAGCTTGTCAGGTCGGCGATGCGGCCGGTTTCGTCGCCGTCGATGGGCACGCCGATCCGGCGATGGCGGCCAAGCGCGGTATTCACTTCAAAGCTGACGAGCTTCACAATCTGTCTCCCCGTTTATTTGTATCGATCCTAGACGACCCGGTGCAGCAAATCTTCCCCGTCGCGCAGGCGGCGGCAGTTTTCGAATACGATCCCGAGGCTGCGGTCCAGAGTCTCCGGCGTGTTCCAGCCGATATGCGGCATGACGACCACGTTGTCGAGACCGAAGAGCGGATTGCCGCCCGGCGCCGGTTCAAGCGTGACGACGTCCAGCCCGGCGGCCCGCAGGTGACCGGATTCCAGCGCCGCGAACAGGGCGGCCTCGTCGACAAGCCCGCCGCGCGCCGTATTGACCAGAACTGCGCCGGGTTTCATGGCGGCAAGGGCGGCGGCGTCGATCATGCGTTCGGTCGCCGTCGTCTGCGGCAGGTGCAAAGAAACAATATCCGCTTCGCTGAGGAGCGCCGGTAGTTCCCGCCACGCGGCGTCGGCATCCGCTTTCTCGGCGGTTGCGGTATAGAGAACCGTTGCGCCCATGGATTTCAGGACCGGCGCGAGGAGCCTGGCGACATCGCCGTACCCGACCAGTCCTATTGTCCGTCCGGCGATCTCGCCGAGTCCGTCGAATGCCGTCAGTTCTGCCGTCCAGCCGTCGCCTGCGCGCATCCGGGCGTCGAAATAGGGAACCCGCCGCAGGGCGGCCAGCATCAGGGCCAGCGTCATTTCGGCGACGGCGCG
>TARA_R110000868_G_scaffold21144_2_pt1 | contig 19508 bp, 17 predicted proteins | sample TARA_R110000868 | Tara Oceans TARA_R110000868 (sample SAMEA4397489) | marine metagenome | biome: Polar Biome; feature: [SRF] surface water layer (ENVO:00010504); material: water (ENVO:00002006), including particulate matter (ENVO:01000060) such as... | depth 5 m | reverse complement strand
AAGTCGAGGCTACCCCCTAAAAGCCGGCCACAAGCCGGCTTTTTTTATGTCCAAAATAAACCTAGCCAGTCCACAAAATCTCCTGATAGCCTAGCTAAATCAAGGGTTGCAGCCCTTTAACCGTCCAACAGCATCCAACACCATTTAGCCCCATCCGACGACAAAGTGGGGGGACAAGTGGGGGGACAAGCTAAATGGCTAGGCAACGAGAACTCGATGGGCAAGCTGAACCCAAAGCAAGTAGAGAACCTAATCGAACCTGGAACTTACGAGGACGGTGACGGGCTCCGTTTAATCGTCAAATCGACTGGGCGCAAGTCTTGGCTGTTGCGATTCCAACTCGATGGCCGTCGGCGCGAGATGGGTTTGGGTGCTTACCCAGAGATCAGTCTTAAAAATGCACGCATCGAAGCGAACAGCAAACGCCGCCAACTGATAGATGGCGTTGACCCGCTTGCCGCACGCGACCTTGAGCGAGCCACCCAACGTGAGGCACAGCGGGCTAGCGAGGCCAAACAGCTAAAATTCGAGACGTTGGCGAAAGACTACTGGGCGGCACATGGCGGGACATGGTCAGAGCAGTGGCGCAAAGGCTGGATACGCAAACTGGAGCTCTATGCTTTCAGCCATATAGGCAAGCTCTCAGCTGAGCAAATCAGCACTGAGCACATCCTGAAGGTACTGCAACCAATCTGGGCGACGAAAACCCGGACAGCCGATGAAGTACGTGGACAAATTGAGCAAATTCTCGATGCCGCAAAATCTCGTGGCTTGCGCGATGGCGAGAACCCGGCACGCTGGCGCGGGCACTTGAGCAACCTGCTTAGTCGTACAGAGAAGAAGAAAGCCAGAAAACGCCAGCACTTTGCAGCTATGCCTTGGCAAGAAGTGCCCGCACTCATGGCTCGGCTAAAAGCCAACAACCAGCCTGCATCCCTCGCGGCACAATTACTAATTTTAACCAGTGCTCGTGCACACATGGTCCGGTTCGCACGCTGGGATGAGTTCGACCTGGACGCCGGCACATGGTCTCTTCCAGATGAGCGCATGAAAATGCGTATCGCATTCGTGATACCACTTGCCGATCAGGTGCTAGAACTACTCAAGGTTATTCCACGCATTGATGGCAGCCCCTTTCTATTCCCAGGGCAGGGTAAAAGTGGCGTTATGCACGTCAACGGCATTCGCACTCTACTGCATGACATGGGGCATGAAGACATTACTCGGCATGGGTTTCGCTCTTCGTTCAGGGACTGGGCGGGGGAATGTACACACTACCCACGCGAAGTATGCGAAATGGCGTTAGCTCACGATGAGCGCGACCAGACCGAAGGGGCGTACTCTCGCTCAGACTTCTTGGATAAAAGACGAGCCTTAATGAATGATTGGGCTGAATTCCTAAGCAGCACCATTAACCACGACAAACCTTAATTACCACACCACGACTTGAGAACTTCAGGAAATAACAAAATGGACATAAGGGACGCAAGGGACACACTAAAAAACATAGAGCACTTAAGTGCACACTGGACCTACAGCTCCTTTAAAGAAGCCATAGCTAATATCGAAAACTGGATGGACGTCGCGCTAGAAGGAACGCTTCGCAAATCTAAATATAAAAAAACAAAAGAAAATATAACTCGACGATTCGAAGAAGGAAAATACACACCCAAGAAAATTCAACAATATGCACGCGCGCTTGAGGACTCTAGAGATAGCCGATACTTAATACCCTATTGCCTAGTGCAATACCTAGCATGTAAAACGCGAGCTAATGAGTTTCATTCCCAAGGGCTAACAGCACAAGCTTACTCTAACATCATAGCGATGTCTTTCTATGCCGGCATACTTTCTGAAACCGCAGAAGCCAACAGAGGTTCTTTACCCGATTACACGGAAGATCCCGTTAGAAAAATAATAGCAAGCACAGCAGCAAACGCGACTCACACAGGAGCAAAGCAAGTCCAACTTAAAGTCGAAGAACTCATACTCTCAGAAAAACCTACAGATGGGTGGACGTCTAAGAAAGCGGCTGCGACAGCCATTGAACCACTGCTTATAGAGTATTACTACATCGAGAAAGTATCTAAAAGCAATAAAGCAGAATTTGAACTCAAACCAAAGCCAGATCTGAATTTTAAACTTAATCTCCGTGCATCAGCACTACATGACAGAACACTAAAATGGATGGGAACAGGAAAAGAGGGGGTTCTGAAAATCCGCGAAGCTATTGAATCCACCCTCCGCCCTAAAACTAAAAAGTCTTAAGCCGCCGAGGTCGACCTGCCGTACTCTTGTTTTTGTTGACACCCGACCGCCCGAAGGTACGATCTCCATCGGGCAAATTAGGCCTGACCAGGAGATCCAATTTCACCAGATAGTTACCTGCGTATTTAATGTTACTGATTTTTTCTCCTTCATTCCAACTGACCATTCCCACCCCACACCGTTTGTATTTTTCTTTATCCCGATTGCAGTTAAAGTAAGTACCATCAGTATTTGTGATTTTTCCTTTCCACAACTCACCCAACTCTTTCCCAATAACAACATCCTCTTGGTGTTTCGATCCATCAAGAAAAATCATTAAATGATAATGGTATTTTTTTGTAGGCCCATATTCTAGCTTCCAAACATAGCCGCACAGCGCATCCTTTAGGCGACTGCGCTTCATCGCACGAAGGAAGCGATTAAAGTCACCTTTGACTCGTTCAGGGTTAACATTCCATTTTTGCGACTGGATATATGGCAACGAATAACCAATATCTAGCCGCAGCACAAGCAACCGAGAGTGCCTTTCAAATAAACCATCGACAAAACCACTTAGGCTAGCTTCGTTCTTCTTTACAGCGCGCTCATAGTTCTTCATGTAGCGCTTGAACACTGCGTTAGTTGCAGCCTTTTCAATGAAGTTAACAGCGAATGTGACCGCCTCTAACTCCTCCGTAACAGATGCTTTGTCACTTTCAACCACTGACAAAAGACACGCTTTAGACATTGCAGCTCGCGCTCTATTGAAAACTCCGATATACGGACTCAGTTTATTATTTTTAAATATCGAAATTAGTTCCTTTGAGTCAATACGAAGCGTACGAAGATACTTCCTGCCAGTTTTATTTAGTCGACGACAGCCACCCAGCGAACCAACCATCGTATATCCAGTATGATTAGCCACCTCCATGACCATCTTAATTACTTCAGCCATATCATGAATATAAGGTTCCTCTGGCAGTATGGTCAGAAACACGTCATCAGATTGAGTATCCGCCACATATTGATCCAAAGCAGCCTGCTCAAATAGCTCACCACTATATTCTAGTCCCATCAACATTTCGCATCACTACCGTAATCAGTTAATTTATTTTAATGTTTAATTAATACTTCAAGAGCCAAAGAAGACTATGCATGGAGATAGACACCCATTAGCCCTTGCATCAACAAAGGTTCTATTTTAGCTAGTGAATAGAACACGAATACTGAAACAGACATACAATAAACATCTAATAACTATAAATACCAATATTCAAGATAATTTATTCACCCGCCCAGCAACATATGCTGAAGGAAACCGCCACGGCTAGCGTTCAACTTACATACTCAAAGCATGTCAAGTTAGTGACCACTATTAGACGTTTAGGCACCAGTTCGGGAAAGTTCGATTTGTCTCTCGACCCAACTATCGATCTCCTCCTCCAACCATGCCACAGCAGACAAACCAATTTTGATCTGACGTGGAAACCCCTCATCGTAACGAGGCGAGTGAGGATTCATACGATCGTATACTGTTGAGCGACGCAGTCCGGTACGGTCCTGAACAGCTGGTAACCGAATTAACCGCTTCTGCTTGTTGATCTGATTTTGCATGACCAGTTCTCTATTCTGCTGAACGAGCCCTGATTCTATTCAAACAAAATCGTACAGGAAGGCGTCTGCTTAGCAGACGCTGATTCCAGGTCACGAACGTGCAGGCTGACTACCGTTTCCAAAAACCCTTCGGAATCGCTACAAACCCTGCATTTAGTCCACTCAAAAACACATTTTTCTTAGCTGTGCCCTTCGGCCTACTCCTGAACTACGACCTTTCTTAGCGGCTCAGCTCCTCGACACCTCCTACGCGTTAATCGCATCAAACATGCACTCAATGCCAATAAATGCGGGAGTTTGCGTACTAACTTATCCAGGCGCGTACTAACTTTACCCACGTATGATCCCACCCTTCACGCGACTGATTGCACTTAGGCTCAGTCATCCTGTAGAGACACTGACACGGCATACGCATGTAATGCATTTTGCTCAGAAAATTCTCAAGCAGCCTGCGCCGGAAGAAACGTATGGAGAGTGTGTATTCATAATTAGTCTGACTCTATAAAAAAAAACTGACCCAGGGCTCCCCATCTTTCAATCTAGCCCGCAATAGCGACTGCCCATCTACGCCTCTAGGGACGACTCCATTCGATTCAAATAAAACTCCGCCACACATCACCGTTATGACATCACCACTAAAAAGGTTCGTCCCATGTCATTGCAGTGTCCCCGCTGTCACTCCCCCAAAGTTGCTTCATTCCATCAAGCCATGAAAGTTGGCGCGGCCATCGGCACCTTAGGCGGTGTTGCGCGCGGCGTCAGCGCTGCACTTGCAGGTGGTCAGGCTGGAGCACTAATTGGAGCTTTAGCCGGCCCCGTCGGCATTACCCTCGGCTCCGTGTCAGGCGCCATCCTCGGCGGCCTAGTTGGAGGGGTTGGTGGTTGTGCGCTCGGTGCACAACTGGGCGAGTCGCTCGACCGTCACGTCCTAGCCCACAACCTCTGCTTGCTCTGCAGTCATCGCTTTAATCTGCCGACATCCAAACAGCCTCCCAACTTCTAACCCGCCAACTACTAACGGTGCTGCGCTTTACGCAGCGCTTTATGCCGGTTTGCCCCCAAAGGAATCTCAACCATGGCTCATCTCATCGAACAAATGGCCTATGTAGGCACTACTCCGTGGCACGGTCTGGGCAATAACCTTCCCAAGAAACAGCCCATTGAAATCTGGCAACGTGAAGCCGGTATGGATTGGCAGATCCAGGAAAGCCCGGTGCATTTCAAGTCAGGTGCTATTGGTCATCTAGGCACCATTCATTCTTTTCCCGAGCAGAAAGTACTATTCCGCTCGGACACCAAGGCACCGCTTTCGGTGGTCTCCCAGCGCTACCACACCGTGCAGCCTCGGGAAGTCTTGGAGTTTTACCGAGACCTCACCGAGGTTTCAGGCTACGAACTGGAGACTGCTGGTGTGCTCAAGGGTGGCCGTAAGTTTTGGGCGTTGGCACGCACCGGGCAAGGCACGTCGATCAAAGGGAATGACCAGGTGAATGGCTACCTGCTGCTTGCCACGTCCTGTGACGGCACGCTGGCCACCACTGCAACGCCAACCACCGTTCGCGTGGTATGTAACAACACCCTGACCATCGCCCTGGACGGCACCAGCCGCGCCATCAAGGTGCCGCACAACACGCGCTTCAATTCCCAGGCAGTGAAAAAGCAGCTGGGTATCGCCGTCTCGCAATGGGACGACTTTATGTATCGCATGCGCCAATTGGCTGAACGCAAAGTGCAGTGGCATGAGGCAATGGGCTTTTTCATGAACGTCATGTGCGACGTCAACCCGAACAGCCAGCTACCTGAAGTCCTGCCTAACGAGCGCGCCCTGCGCAAAGTGCAGGAGTTGTACGAAGGTCGAGGCCGTGGCAGTGAGCTGGCGTCGGCGCGCGGTACTGCATGGGGTCTGCTCAACGCCGTCACGGAGTACGTCGACCACGAGCGCCGTGCACGCAGCACCGAATACCGCCTGGACTCAGCTTGGTTTGGCCAAGGTGCACAGATCAAACAACGCGCACTGGATGCTGCACTCACGCTTGCTGCTTAGCCCTCACTCCACTCAATGACGCCCGGTCAGCCTTGAGCTGATCGGGCTTTTTTATGTCTGCAAGGTGAACATCATGAAGACACAACCGACTATCAGCGCCAGCAAACCACGCCCTGCCCTGCGTTTGATCAGCACCAAAGAACTGCCGCGCGAGGATTGGTTAGCCGTACGTAAACAAGGTATCGGCAGCTCGGATGCTGGCGCTGCGGTAGGCCTTAACCCTTACAAGTCTCAGCTAGAACTGTGGATGGAGAAAACCGGGCGTGACACCACGCTACCAAAGGCTGCCCCCCACGATGAGGAAAGCCCGATGTACTGGGGCAATGTGCTGGAACCAGTCGTGGCCTGGCATTACAGCAAGCGCACGGAAAAGAAGGTGCGGCGCATCAACGCCGTGCTGCAACACCCTGACCCTGAGCTGTCATGGATGCTGGCCAATATCGACCGAGAGGTGATCGGTGCTGACGATGTGCAGATTCTCGAATGCAAGACTGCCGGCATAAACGGCGCACGCCTCTGGAAAGAAGGCGTGCCCGAGTATGTGCAACTGCAGGTGATGCACCAGCTCGCCGTCACCGGCAAGCAGGCGGCAGATGTAGCGGTGCTGCTGGGCGGCCAGACGCTGGAGATCCACCGCATCGAACGGGACAAGCAGATGATTGCTCGCCTGATCGAACTGGAGCGCAAGTTCTGGCACTACGTGGAAACCGATACGCCACCGCCTGCCGATGGCTCAGCCTCGGCTGAAATGGCACTGCGCGCACTCTACCCGGAGGACAACGGCCAGACCGTCGACTTCAGTGGCCGTGCCGGTTTAGCAGCGGCCTACCTGGAACTTAAGGCGGTGCGCCAATCCATCAGCGAAAAGGAAACTCGCGAAGCCCAGCTCAAGCAGATGCTGCAACAGGCCATGGGCGATGCCACCCGCGCGGAGTTCAGTCACGGCTTTATCAGCTGGAAGAAATCCAAAGACAGCACCGTGCTCGATGTCGAAAGCATGCTGAAGGACAAACCTTACCTGCAAGCGCGATACAGCAAAACCAAGCAGGGCAGCCGTCGCTTCTTGGTCGGCTAATCCCAACCCGCTCAACCATTCCCTCTCTTGGCCAGTCCATGCAGGCAACCCTGCATGGCTGGCCTTTTTTCGTTTGCAGGAGAACCACCATGCTCAAAGGTCTGGCTATAACCCCGCCGGTACTCGGGCGGATATCCATAGGCAAGGTCGTCGAGAGAAACGGCAAACGCCTGCCGGAAAAGGATGACCAGTTCACCATCACCTCACAGGTGCAAGGCAAAGACGGCTGGCTGCTGCATCCGCTCAATGATGAGCTGCGTAAGGGTCAAGAAGACAAATTGCGCAGCATTCCGGTGCGCTTGCTGTTCAACGAACCTGAATTGAATTTCCGTGCTGACTACACGCTGTTTGATCGGCAGTCTGGCAGGCCCTTGTGCGTGGGCAATGGCGAGACCTGCAAGCGAGTTACCCAAGACGGCATGCAATCGCTGCCCTGCCCTTCACCGGATGCCTGCCCGCTGGCAAAGGGGGGAGCATGTAAGCCTTACGGCCGGCTGAATGTGCTCATTGGTGATGATGATCCGTTGGGCAGTTTTGTGTTCCGCACCACCGGCTTCAACAGCATCCGCACCTTGGCCGCACGGCTGCATTACTTCCAGGCTATTTCGGGCAATCGGTTGGCTTGCCTGCCACTGGAACTACGCCTGCGTGGCAAGTCGACTCGCCAGAGCCATGGCACGCCGATCTTCTACGTCGATCTGACGGTAGGCGGCGGAATGGAAATGGCCGAAGCGTTGCTGACTGCCAACGAACTGGACGCAAAGCGGCAGGCGGCTGGTTTCGATCAGATTGCGCTGGATGAGGCTGCACGACGTGGCTTTGGTAACGGCGCGTTCGAGGACAGCGAAGAAGACAGCGGCGTGGTGATTGAAGAGTTCTTCTCCAACACCGACACGGCACCCACCCAAACGCAAAGCGAAGCTCGACCCCCTAGCCCTGGCTCACTGGCCGGCAAGCTGGAAGTGCTCGCAGCTCAAAACCACTGACCTATAGCCTGCCTGACTTCGGGTAGGCTTTGGAGAATCGAGATGATGCTATTGAGATTTTTGCTCAGCCTGTTTGCATTCATTGGCGCGCTGGTGGCAGCAGGAACGTTGGTTTAAGCATTGTGTTGATGTTAGGTTTCGTAGCGTTACTGATAACTTTAGTGGCGGGTTTCTGCATACTCTGGCTGTTGCTGAAACACTGCACTCCAGACCGAGGTTAGACCAAGAACACCACTGAAGAGCTGCAATAATTTTATTCGTCTTGAGCACCTACTAAAAATCAATAATCTTGAGAAAACACTATCGAGCGCCGGTAAAAACAGCATATTTTAGTGGCCATTTTACACACCCCTAAAAGCACGACCTTGAGTAATCCAAAACTAGCTGTCGAAATATACAAATAATTAAGAGAGGTGGAAGCCTACTCTTTTATACTCCCTTGAAGGAAACTACCGATGAAGTATTTTATCAGCGTCATTCTCATGATGTGTTCTATCTCAGCATTAGCCTGGGAGCTCCCTTCCGAAACTTCTACCAAAGATCTCCCTTACGCTATACCTTGTAACATAACTTACGTCGGAGAAGACTCCCACATGACCTGCATGTGGAATCCAGTAGTACGCACCGTCACAATTTGGAACAAAGAACAGATGCGTGACGTGACTTATAACAACATCGTTCATGGCGAATGCATCAAAGGCCTGTGTAAAGCAGGTGGTGATCTATATGGCACTTGGGGTCAGCGAACGAGCTTCCGCTCTCAAATCTGGTACTACATCGCCGAGAGCAATGATGGCGGTGCAGTTGCCTATGTGACCGGTAGCGGCCCTCGTTACGGCGGCAAAGAAGTGTCTTATGCTGAAGCAGGTAAAATACTCTATGATTTTTACGAAGATTTGGGTATTGATGATGACAACCGTCGTAAGCAGTTAGATAAACGATATCAGGGCGGGTTTGAAGCATTCCTTAAAGACACACAGTCCTTAAGCACCAAATCTACTCAAGTGGTTAATGGTAACGTTAAAGAAGCTTCCTGCAATCCACAGCTTGATGACGATTGCACTGTAAATGGTAAAGCTGTCAGTAAAGCTGATCTTGGAAAATACCTCCCGACCGTTGATCGCAATATTGTTGAGGACGATGGTGGTTACTGTGAATACCCTATTTGTTACAACGCTGACGATCGTCCGATCGGCATCACTGCTCCTTAGGCGGAAATGGTATGGAGCTCGCGCTCCATACCCATTTAGAGCTGCTGACGGTGTGCGTATACAGGGGCATGGGTAGCCCCAAGACGCCACTTCATCACCGCAGCGAAGCACTGCCCTAAGAGGCAAATGCTGACTATCGAAAAAGAGGGATGCGCAAGAATCCCCTAATGCAGCATACTTTTTCTTTTGACCAATAGCTGAGCAGCTAACTCATACCTGCTAGGTGGCCGACTTCAGCTCAAAGCCACCCTGAATAATGAATGTACGTAGCAAGTCAGCTGCCCTGATATTAAGTTTAAAGGCAGGGATATTTTCCCCCTCTAGCGCCGTGAAGTAGGCCTTGGCTTTTTCCTTGTCGATTGTGGCTAATAACGCATCGAAGCGACCGTATTCATTGAGATTGGCTTCAGTCGTTCTGGTATTCAACAAAGCACTCAGCTTGCTCACATCCACACCCAAGCATTTAACAATTACTTCAATCTCTCGATGTTTTGCTTGCGCTTGGTAATCGGTAAGGTAGTCGCGGAAGCTGCGGGCAGAATCAATCAGCACATCACCGCGCTGCATATCACGAAGAAAAATCTCGGCGAACTTTTGTTCTTCTTGCGAGAGTGATGCGAATGAGCGTTGCAACTCACTCAATGTCGCTTCTCGTGCTTCTGTATCGCCACTTTTTATAACCTTCAGGTATTTAGCAAACCGCGAATTCATATAGTCAGCGTCAATCTTGCCGGTATCAATTTCTGAAATGTGGCTGTCAATCTCAAACGGCACCTCTTCGCCGCCACCGCCACCACCGCCGCTGCCCAGCTCTTTGTATCGCTGCAGCAGCGTGAAGTATTGCTGCTGAGTAGCTTCGAGTATTACTGCACTGCCCCCCTCATAAGGGTGCTCGGTTTGCTCCCAGGCAAAGCCTTGAATTCGAGCCGCCTCAAGAATGGCGCTAAAATTCTGAAAATGTTTAGCAAACGCAGCCCGTTCGGCGGGGTCATCGGGGAGCGTTTTGAAGTCTGCAATCCCCGCTGCCGCGAAAATGGCACTAATCTCAACTAAACAGGCATTCAGCCGCGCCACATTGCCGGCCAGCTTCTCGGCAAACAGGCCCATTGGCTTATCGCCGGAATAAAGTTTTACCGCGCCATCTATATTACGCTGCATGGTGTGCGGCTTGCGGTAGTAGCGGATGGTGCCAAATGGCTTGTCTGGCCCGAATAAGCGATTGGTACGCGAGAAAGCCTGAATAATGTTTTCGTACTGCAACACCTTATCCAGGTACAACGTATTGACCCACTTGGAGTCGTAACCCGTCAGCATCTGGTCCACCACAATCAACAGATCTAGCTGCTGATCGGGGCTTGTCTCGATGCGGGTGTAGGGTTTTTTGTGCGCCAATCTAGCGGCAATGTCCTTCTTGAAGCGAGCATGGCTAGCAAGGTCAAAGCTTTGCCCATAGGCTGCGTTGTAATCCTCCAGAATCTCCACTAGGCCGTCGGTCTTGAAGGCTTGACCAGCAGCACCGTCATCATCGTTGTCAATATTTGGGTCAAACAGCGCGGTGATTTTCAACTGCGGGCATTGTGCTTTGCAAAGCCGGTAATAAGTAATGGCTTCGCGGATGCAGTGAGTAGCAAAGATCGCGTGGAATTTGCCGCTCTGGCTTAGCGTTAGCCAATTATCTGCAATATCTTGCACCACCGCGTGCCGGTGTTCATCGCGGCTGTATTGGCTATTGGACAAGTAATCTTCAATCCCTCTTTTGTAAACACCCGCGTCATCCCGATAGCCAGCCATGGGCACATCGTTCATGTAGCGGTTGAAGACGGCTTTTTTTCTCGGATTTGCCAAAGCATCGGCCACAGTGGCGGCTTTGGCTTTTTCCAGCGCAACCGCTTGGCGTAGATCGCGGTCGCGATATGTTTTGATCTGATAAGGGTCAAACCCAAGTACATTCTTATCGCGGATACCATCAGCAATGCTGTATCGGTGTAATTCATCACCAAAAACATCGGCGGTGGTGTTGTCCTTACGCGTGTTTTCCTTGTGGATTGGCGTGCCGCTAAAGCCGAACAACACCGCGCCTTTAAAGCTCTTCTTGATGTCGATCAGCATGTCGCCAAAGGTTGATCGATGGCATTCGTCAATGATGAACACAATGCGCTTGGCGCGTATTTTTTCCAGATCGTGCGCCTTCAGGCCATCCTCTTCATCTTTCAGGCGGCTCATTTTCTGGATGGAGGTCACAATCAGCGTAGCTGCCGGATCACTGCTTTTCAGCGCATTGACCAGCACGCCAGTATCTTCAGTGGCCTGCACCGCTGTGCCATCGCCGGCAAAATCGCGATACGCCAGCAGCGTCTGCGTGCCCAGCTCGATGCGGTCGAGCAAAAACACAACCTTGTCCGCATCCTTGGCATTGGCAATCAGCTGGGCGGTCTTGAAGCTGGTCATGGTTTTACCAGCGCCCGTGGTGTGCCAGATAAAACCGCCCAATCGATTCGGGTTTTTCCAGTCAGTTTTGGCCACTTTGTCGGAAATGGAATGCGCAGCGTAATACTGGTAGCTGCGCATCACCTTCAGCACACCGTCAGACTCATCGGCCACGGTATAAAAGCCAATCAGCTGGTGCGCCATAGGGATGGACAGCAAGGCCGAGGTGAATGCCTTCCAGTGGTTGATCGGCTCGTTGTTAAAGTCTGCCCAGTGAAAGGCGTAGTCCTTGTTAAAGGTGCCATCCGGTCCTGGGTTGGCAAAGTACAGCGCCTCTTCCGGCTCCATCGCCACGAACACCTGAACCAGCGATAACAGCCCTGTAAACATACCTTCGCGGGCATATTTCTGGATTTGACCATAGGCTTGGCTCACTGGCACGCCGCTGCGCTTTAGCTCCACGTGGATCAGCGGCATGCCGTTAATCAGCAGCAATACATCGCCGCGCCGGTCGTTCAGCAGTGGCGAGCTGCGCGCAAAACGGGGCTGCTGCACAATCTGGTAACGACTTTGCCCGGCGGCAATCTCGTGTCGATCGTAAATTTTCAGGCTCACTTCTTTGCCAAAGTGCTGCACATCGTCCGGGTTATCACGCACGATGGTCACGGTTTTGCCGTTGATCAAGCCGTTCAACTTCAGCGGAGTGCGCAGCGCGGTGATCTGCTCCATGATCTGCTGCATTTCGCCGTTAGTGAGCGGAACATTGTTAAGCCGGTCAATACCGCGGTTGTTCTCGTACAGAATCCGCGCCCAGTTGGCCAGCAAATCCTGCTCGCTAGGATTTTTGATCACCCCCGACTCCCAACCACGCTGACTCAACTCGTGGATCACCGCTTGTTCAAAGTCGGCTTCTTTGGCAAAGGTGCTCATGCGGGTAGTCCTTGTCCTAATTTGCTCATCGTGGGTGCGGCGGCTTAAACAAACATTTTATCGAGGCAGGCGGCTTTAACCTGATTGAGTTTTTCCAGCTGGGTGGCGTGGCGGGAAATTAGAGTATCTAGCTTATAAAAATATTGCCCAATTTTTTGTTGTTCAGCAATTTCTATGGGGGTCATGAACTCCATTTGCATCATAGTTTCCGCATTCAACTTTGCTCGCCCGCCACCCACCAAAAAAGGCTCCATATTCTGTTGAGCGAATGCATATTTCAAAAATAGATTATTTGAAACCCCTTCTTTTGCTTGAAGAACATGCGCGTGATTGTTAACCCACATCTTTCCACTTACAAATTGAACGGGATAGTTTTTTAAATCGCTCGCTCCATCTTCTGCTACCAGGATAAATTCACCATCATGCGTATATCCACAAACATAATCTTGAATCCCATTTGCCCCATAGTAAGGGGTACTTCCAGAAATACGATTTGAGGCAGAAACTGGGACTCTTAGATTATCGTATCGATTAGCCAGGTGTTGTAGGAGCTGCTTACGCCAAACACCCTCAAATCCCTTAAAGCGGACTTTAGGCACGGTGGCGCCGGCTTTAGGGAATATCCTTTGCAGCATTGCCTGCTTTTGCGTCACCAACCTGTCGTGCTTGCGCTGATGAAGCTGAATCAATTGATCCAGTTCTTTAAAATATGAGCCGATTTGGGTTTGCTCGCTATTTTTCCTTGGAGTAAACAAAGGAGTTTCCTTTGCTTGCTCTACGGTATAGTGAGCAATAGTCCCGATGTGACTAATGCTTTTTACGTATTTCTTGAATGGATCGGAAGAAAAAAAGGTATATAGAAACCTACTATCGACCGCTTCGCGTATTTTGAACCAAAGAAGATCTGCGTCTTTGAAATACAAAGGCTCATCTGACTGAACCAAATAAGGAATGCCAATAGATCCGCCGCCAGTTACCAGCATGTCTCCTGTTTTTGTGCTACCAACCTTCGCTGACAATTCTTGGTAAAGATTGTGCGAGATAAAAGCCGGTTTGTTTTTGGTTCCTTTGAATGCAGAAACAACGTCGCTTGATCGAAAGAATGGCACGCCAGACTCTACCCATTCATTTTTATGAACACGTGCCGCAGATGTAATGGGAAACATTTTACCAAGCGTTTCTTCTTGCCACTCTTCAAAGTGACCACGGAACCGAATCTGTGGCACTTTGCCGAATTCACACTTGCTCATGGTCATTTCCCGTCAACAAGGTCTTAAGTTCAGCCAAAGCCTTGCGATCAAATTCGTCGCCCTCCAGCTCATCCAGCATGCTCGCTAGCTCGCGCTCGCTTTGCCGAATTGAATGCGCGTTGTCGGCATAGGTGATGCGGTACTTTTCCACCAAGGCTTGCAGCTTGTTGCTTAAGACATCCATCTGCTGGCCAGGCAAGCGCAGCAGCGCTTCTTGTAGCGGGGTGATCCATTTGCGTTCTAGCAGATGGTGCACTTGCGTATCGCTCAAATCTTCGATGGTGGTTTTGGTCAGCAGGTGCAACGCTGCGGCTTGTTTTTTGATCTTGGTCTTAAGCGCTTTTTCTTGTGCTAGATAATCAGCCGCCTGGATAACTTTGGCTTCATAGCAATCGGCGGCGAAAGCACCGTTTTGCTTTTGCTCGGTTTTGAGTTCCTTTGCTTCTCTGGCAACGGCGGCGGGCACGAATTTGTCGCCAGATTCGTTTACGGCTTCGCCGTTTTTTTCTTCTTCGTTGAGGCTGTCGAGAATCTCGTCTATTGCGCTGCCGACTTCGGCCAGGCGGTTTTCCTGTTGGTGTAAGTCGGCCAGCTGCGCTTTCAGGTAGGTAGATTGCACCAGGTCGAAGGGCATGATGCGACCTTTCCAGCCGTCTTGCACTTCCACGTCTTTGCCGTCTTTTTTCTTGATGACGAAGTTGGGGTCCACCACGCGGGTGGCGGCAAAACCTTCGGTTTGGATGATTTCCAGATCCACAGCAATCTGCTGCCATTGCTCGGCCAGCAATTGGTAGGCTTTGTATTTATCTATAAGAGGCAGTGGCGCTAGGCGGTTGAAAATTTCTTCGCCAATTTCCGCTTCCTGCTGGGGCACCTGCAGGGTCTCGATATTATCGATCAGGCGCTGTTTAAGATGGCCGGGGAAATCAGCAAAGGCGCTGGTAGAGCGGGCTATAAATTGCTGCACCTCAGCGTGGATGTGGATGGCCTGGGCTAAGTCGTCCACTTTTGGCGCGGCGTAGGGTGTGCCGTTGTCGGCAAACAGCGCGGTGCGCAGGCCGGACAGGGCTTGCCAGTAGTTGTCCAGCGTATCGAGTTCGCTGTGCGGTATGCCGCCAAACATGGCGGCATACAGATCCCAGCTCTCGGTAGGCTGGGATGAGTCAACATAGCGCGGGATATTGAGGTTGTAGTCGTTATCGCGAATTTTTTGCTTGCTGACCGCACAGCTATAGCTCGGCACAGTAAGCCGGCCAATCACGGTATCGCTGATTTTCTTGATGTCGCAGGCGCGCAGTTTGTTGTTTTTGCCTTCTTTAGCAAAACCTTTGGAGGCATCCACGATCAATACATCACTCTTGGTGCGTTTTTGCTTGAGCACAAGGATCACGGTGGGGATGCCGGTGCCAAAAAAGATGTTGGCAGGCAGACCAATGACGGTATCGAGGTGGTCGTTTTCGATCAAGTTTTTGCGGATGGCACCTTCCTCCCCCCCGCGAAACAGCACGCCGTGCGGAAGGACAATCGCCATGATCCCGTCGGGCTTGAGGTGGTAGAGGTCGTGCAGCAAAAAGGCGTAGTCGGCTTTGGATTTGGGGGCCAAGCCAAAGCGGGCGTAACGCGGGTCGCTGTCTTTGTACTGTGGGTCCCACCTTTGCGAGTAGGGCGGGTTGGAAACAACCGCGTCGAGATACAGCGGATTGTAGGAGTTGATCGGGTCGTTTTCGTCGAAAAACGGCCAATCGTCTTCCAGTGTGTCGCCGTTGCGGGTGAATATGTTGGAGGGGAGAATGCCGCGCATGATGAGGTTCATGCGGGTGAGGTTATAGGTGTTTTCTTTCAGCTCTTGGGCGAAGTATTTAATGTTGGCTTGATTACCCATGTGCTTGGCAATCGACTTACCGATGTTGAGCAGCAATGAACCCGAGCCACTGGTCGAGTCATAAATGTCGATTTTTTCTTTACCCTTCACATGGTCGGCAATGATTTCTGACATTAATACAGAAACTTCGTGCGGAGTGTAGAACTCGCCAGCCTTCTTGCCTGCGTTGGCGGCAAACATGCTTATCAGGTATTCATAGATGAAACCGAGTACGTCATAGCCTTGGCGGCCATCCATCGGAATGTCTTTAATCAGCTGAATGAGCTCACTGACGGCCTTGCTCTGCTTGGCTGCAGTATCACCTAGCTTGCTAAGACCGGTTTCCAGAGTTTTGAAAATGCCGTCGAAAAGTCGCTTGTGATCAGGATGTATCAGGCGGCTGAAGGCGGACAGTGCATAGCGCACGTTCGATACCTGAAAGTCTCCGCCTAACTCCAGCCATGTGGAGAACAGATGTTCGTGCGCAATAAAGTAACCAAGATTACGCTTGAAAAAATCAACCGTTTCCTTATCTTCTTCCGCAAGGTTACGAACATCATCTTTACTTAAGTCTTGGCTATTGGCAAAGCGCTCAAGCTTATCAGAAAGATATTTGTAGAAGATAAAACCGAGGATGTAGTCCTTGTATTCATTAGCATCGATTTTCGAACGCATCTGGTTGGCAGATTCCCAGATTTTTGCCGCAAGTTGTTGCTTATTCACTGTGAGTCCTATTCGGGATATTTTAGTTCCCGATTACAAGTTTCTAAAGGCTTTTTGAGTCGCCCTAATTAGTCTCGTTTTTTTCAGGGTCGGGCTTCTTCTTTTCATCGATCATCTCGTTGTATCTGCTTACTTGAAGCTGCATCAACTGGTTGGGCAGCGTCAATGAGATGATGAACGCTAGAGTAGCAAGCGTCAGATACGATCTTTCCAACCAGACAAGTGCGTATATGTAGCTTTCACTTTTATCCAAGAGGTTGGCGGCAAACACCATCCCCAGCACACTTAGATAAAGCATAAACAACCATTTGTACCGGACGATACGATTGACAAAAATTGTCTTTTTGGATGCCGCCTCTCGCCAAATTTTTGCAGTAGGCTTGGGCTCAATGAGCAGCGTTAATACGGTCATCAGAAAGCCAGCTAGGATCGAAAAAACGTCGGTGATCATTGATCTTGCTTCGTTGCTCTCATGGACCAATGGCTGCCCATGCCACCCGCACCAGGCGCTCACGACGGCTGCTCCGAGGAAGAATAGAACTCGACGCCAATCAATATCCATTATTGCTCCAGCAATTTTTGTTTCTTGAGCTGCTCAAAATACTTAACCATCGCATCCCAAATCTGCACATGATCCAGCGAGGTGCCACTTTTCTCCACTGAGATGGTGGAGTGTAATTTGACATCGTCACTGGTAATCGGAGTGCCATCTCGGGTCATGATAGTGAAACTATCGACTGGCGAATCGTCATCTGAAAGCACCTCGTTCGCTAGATCCGTGATGGTGTCCTTCGATTCAACGGTGGCTCTTGAATTCCCCTCGAGCGCAATCTCGAGCGCAATCGTCATATCCTCCAAAGATTTCTCTTGTGAGCGATTCGGATCTTTGCAGATTAGCGCTTTTACTTCATCGCCCACAGAAGCTAGCACTCCGTCGAGCCACCCCGTGGTCGCCTTTGGTACGCTTAGCTTGTAGGCATTAACATTCAACCGAATTGACTTCGCACCTTGAGCATTGAGGATAGCGACCTTATCGATGTTGCTTGAGGGATGGAACGTCATAGGGACAACATCGTGTTTCTGGCCCTTGATTAGACGGAAAATGTATCCTGCGCACTTTTGGTAAGTGAGGCCATGCCCGCAAAACAGGACGTTATGCTCATTGATCAGCATGTAGGACTCGCCTGTCTTGAACTCTTTACCGACAGGGGCGCCGAGACTGCCTTCTGTATCAAGCTTCCCATTAGCCTTTGGCGTCAGCGTTGAGCTTTGGGTGCCCGGAGAATAGCGCGCAAGGTGATAAAGCCTGCCTGCTGGAGAGTCTTTAAATCTCTGAATGCGCACAACATCTTCAAACAGAGTGATTTCACTCTCACCGATGCTAAGCACATCTGAGATAGCGACCATTACCTCGCTAACGTCGACTAGGCCTCCAGCCTGGTTCATCATCCGGAAACAATAAATACGCTTAGGAACTCGACTCATCTGCACACTCTGTGATCAAAATTGATAACGGATGGCAAAGACAAACCCATCGAGCGGCTCACCAAATTTGAGCCATAAAACGAAGGGTCAACATCCTTTTGCACCCACTTAGCCCCTCAGATAAATAATTTGAGGGAAAACGCCTAATACATTGAACTGTACGCTGCCACAGACGGAGATCGAATTCTCAATACTCACATCAGATGGGGCGGGTTAATAAGCGCTGGAACCAAGCCAACCCGAACGCCCAGAACTCCGAGGTCGCGATCACAAGAACCTAAGCTCAGTAACCTACTTCTTTCTGATGCCGAAAGGCCAATACATAGACAGCATCATCCGCACGCTCATGTCGATAGAGCGCAACATAACCCGAATCACCGAACTCAATGATCAGCTCACGCAGTTCCGGCTGCTCTGGGAATGGGCGACCTACTTCCGGGCCACCTTCCAAGCGAGCAAATTGTCGCTCAATCGCTTGGGCCGCTCGCTGTGCTATCTGTGGACCTTTTTCGACAAGAAACTGACGACAGCGCTCCAACCCTTGCGCAGCACCTTCAGTGATAATCAATCGTGGCACTTGGGAAGCTCCGCCTCAGCCTCAGTACCCCAGGTATTGAGCCATGCCCGAGTCTCTTGGCCGGTCAGATGCCGACCTGTTTCCTGATACGCCGCCCACGACGCCAAGGCTTCTTGCTTGAAACTCTCACGGGCCTCCTCGCGCTCAACGTACTGCGCTATCGCTTCGCGCATAATCCAGTGGGACGAACGTTGACGCAGACCAGCCAGGTGCTGAATGCGATTTTTCAGCTCGTCATCAATTTTGATAGAAGTGGCCATAGCCGAACCCTCTTTATCTAAAGGTATTACCTTTAGATAAGGTATCAGTCACCCAGCTCATCTGTCCATGCGTCTAGAAGACAGCCGATGCCACGCATAACTGGCGTGGGGGGACAAATGGGGGGACAAATAACTCTATAAATAATTAAACTATATTAATCAATAAGTTATTAACTATAAAACACCGGCCACAAGCCGGCTTTTTTATTGCTTGAAATCCATAGCAAGCAGCCTTTCTGGCCACCGCTATGCGCCGGCGTAAACCTAGATAAAACCAAGCCATTGGCTGCCGCCTTGGCTATAGTGGGTAAAACCTCGCAGGAGTTTCTTTGCATGAGCGATACAGCCAATGAGCGCCGGCGCTTTCACCGCATCGCTTTCGACGCCCCCACCGAGATTGTGCAAGGCGAGCGGCGCTGGGCAGTCGAACTGCATGACGTTTCGCTAAAGGGCTTGTTAATCAAGCGCCCCGACGGCTGGAACGGCGACCCCAACCAGCCGTTTGAGGCTAATATCCAGCTGGCTGATGACACCCGCGTACAGATGGAAGCGGTGTTGACCCGCACCCAAGCGGACCTTCTCGGTTTTGTCTGCCGGCATATCGACCTCGACTCGATCAGCCACTTGCGTCGCCTGGTGGAGCTCAACCTCGGCGATGAAAGCCTGCTCGAACGCGAACTCGCCGCACTCGGCGAAGACCAGTAACGAAAAAAGGAGGCCTCGGCCTCCTTTTTCATACCCATCTGATCGATTACTCGAACAGCGCATCCAGCGCCTGCTCTAGGCGCGTTACAGCGATGACCTGCAAACCCGGTGGC